>Ga0137366_10000616_pt1 | contig 24231 bp, 27 predicted proteins | sample SagtaG_8_FD_104938 | JGI IMG/M metagenome (GOLD analysis project Ga0137366, IMG submission 104938) | Vadose zone soil microbial communities from Sagehorn Ranch, Mendocino, California, USA - Sage1_L_60_16 metaG | ecosystem: Environmental > Terrestrial > Soil > Vadose zone | place: USA...
CCATTGTTCGTCGGTCAGCTGTTCGGCTCGGCTCATCTCCTGTTACTTCGGGAAAAATGACCTCCCAAAGTTAACAGAAGTCCTTGTTCGTAAACAGCACTATTTTTGAGATACGCTTTAGTTAGACGTGCAGATGACCTCTAGACGTGCAGATGACCTTTGACCACCCAATAGCGCTGGCACTTCGTCAGATCGCTGACGTACTGACTGAGGCGAGACACTATCCGAAATACGCGAAGGACATAGAATCTCTTTTGTCCTTGGCGTTGGACGAGGCGCCAGAAGCTCAGACAACATTCAAGAAAGAGATCACCACAAACAAATGGTACTGGCTCGGAATGGGCACAATCGCCGACATCTCACTTTCCGATCGAGCGCTCAATCGCAAGTTTGTATCCGCGTACTACGATCTGGCGAGAGCGTGCGGACAGGAAGGATTTGATTCTATCTACTCAAAGGATGTGGAAACCATATTCGGCAAATGGCTTCGTCATGGGCACGTCTAACCACGCGTTCGAGAGCGGACCGCCTTCGGCGGCCGCTCAACGCGAACGTTAGGAGTGCGGTAATGCGCGACCGTGTTTTGATCATCCTTTCTGCTTTGGTCCTGCAGGGCTGCACTATCGCGTATTACGACCTTAAAAACGAACTGGATCGAGCGCCAACGTCTAAAGCCATATGCGACGTCAAGTACTCGATTAATGTTACAACCAACCACTATGCGAATTTTTTAGGTTTCCGTGAAGATAAAGAAGTGCGATTACAGGCGGAGCGGGACAAGTATGTCGCAGACACGCGCGACGTTCTGAATAATAAAGGGTGTAAAGCAACTAATGTAGAGAAGGAGGACGAAGCAACGCTGGAGGTCCGTATCGTGCGTGTAGTGGATTACCATGCGCGCCCCCAAGAGTGGCTGACCGGTCTATCGCTGGGGCTGATCCCCAGCTGGGCCACAATGAAATCGGAGTACACGTATTTCTTCAAAGAGAAGTCGACTGGCAAGTCCCATACCTATACGGTTGACCTTAAGACTTATAACCACCTGATACTGTTTCCAGTGTATTGGATTAACTTATTTACACTCGACGAAAACCGAGTTTACAAAAATGCTCTCACGAATTTCCTGGAGCACTCCTAACAAGGTGCTCAACCGGACGCGCGGGAAGCATCGCACTTTGTCTCACACGCCCGTAGCCGCGCGCCGGTTAGCGCCACGTTAGACCGCTATACATGCCAGTGCACGAATAGGAGAATTTCCCTTGAACATCCTCACCGCCAACCTGCTCTTCAGCACCCTAGTGTTCTGGATCGCGGCCAAGATCTATCTGCTTCCAAGACTCCACGAGCTGAGACCGAGGTCCGTCCTGCTCCCGATTCTGTTGCTGCACGCTTTCCGCCACCTCGGCCTGATGTTCCTGGCACCCGGGGGCACCTACGCCGGCATAGCCCCACAGTTCGCCTATCCAGCCGCCTTGGGTGACTTGGTTGCTGCTTTGCTGGCCGTCGCTGCGATTCCGGCTGTAGCTCTCAACGCTCGGGGTGCGCGGCTTCTGGTGTGGGTCTTCAACGTCGAGGGCACCGTGGATCTGATCGCCGCCATAACACTCGCCACGGTTTATGGTGCGGCGGCCCGTATGGGACCGGCTTACTGGATCCCCGCATTCTGGGTTCCTGCCCTTTTGGTGACGCACTACATCACCTTCATCGTCCTCCTCAAGTACTGGAAGGAGCGGCCTAAGCCTGCGTCCGAAAGAAGACGCGCCAAAGAGCGCCGCACCAAAGAACGACGCACCAAAGAGCGGCGCGCCGCTCAACGAGTACTATAAGGACGTTAGGCGTCAGAGAATACGCACCGCCCCGCCGCCATGACCACTCGAATTGCATCCTGTAGCTGTGGGCAGCTCACCGTGACCACCACGGAAGATCCGATTCGAGTGTCGGTGTGTCATTGTCTTGCCTGTCAGCGTCGAACCGGCAGCGTCTTCGGTGCTCAGGCGCGCTTTCGTAGGGAGTGCGTAGAAATCAAAGGGCAGTCAAAGCGGTACGTACGCATAGGCGACGCGGGCAGCAAGGTTACGTTCAACTTCTGTCCAACCTGCGGCGCGACGGTTCACTATACGATCGAGGGTCGAGAGGAATCTGTCGCCGTCCCGGTTGGTGCCTTCGCAGAGCCCAGCTTTCCCCCACCAGCGTTCTCGGTCTACGAAGAACGCAAGCACGCCTGGGTGAGCTTGCCTGAGAACATCGAGCATTTGGCGTAGTCGAGATCACCGTAGTTGAGCACCAGGAAGGAACGCATGACCGCCGCAGAGGCAATCGCCTTTGTCCGACAGCATGGGGTGGTCCTGGCATCAGCCAGAGGCGCCGTTCCCCGCCTTACCGAGGTGATTGTCGACGGGCCCATCAAGGGAAGTTGGTGGGCTCACCCGAAAAGTCATCATATCTTTGCGATACTCCAGGCAGTGACGGAGTCGGAAGATATCCTGGTATGCCGTCTCGTCGACGGAAAGCTTACTCTTGTCCATCGCCGTCTTTGGCCTGCGTTGGTGCGGGTAGCCGACCGATTCCCGGCGACTCGGATTGCGAGGGTTCGGGAAGAGCACACGCCGTCCGGTCACCACGCGAGCCGGGAGGTTCCATTCCCGAAATGGGTTCCGACTGAAGTGAAAGAACAAGCCAAAGGCATCGGCGAACAAGAGGCGCTCACCGCCCTGGGTCACTGGACGCTGCTGCCCAACCCGTCGCTCAAGACGACGCGCCGCAAGCGGCGCGCCCATTAGCTCTTGCATTAGACCGCTTGAATGCTCTTCTCGGATTGATACAAACCAGTGGATCTCGTCTGGCCCGCCGCCCAGTACCTGCGGGACGTTAGAGGGCTCACGCAGTGCTCCCGATCTCACGAGCCGTACCGCAAGATGCCGAAGCCATCCTGGCGCTACAGAAGCTCGCTTATCAGTCAGAGGCGAAGCTCTACAACGACTGGTCACTTCCGCCGCTTACGCAGTCCCTCGAATCTCTGCTCGACGAGTTTGCAAGCTCCGTCATCCTCAAGGCCGTGTCAGGCGAGCGCATTGTAGGCGCAGTAAGAGCGAAGGTTGCGGGCGGCACCTGTACAATCGGAAGGTTAGCGGTTCATCCAGACTTCCAGGGCCGAGGCATTGGCTCCGCGCTGCTCAAGAACATCGAGGCGAGTTTCCCCGACGCGTCGAAATACGAGCTCTTCACCGGCAGCAGGAGCCGCGCAAATATCCGGCTGTATCAACGTCACGGGTACACAATCAGTCGGACGCAGGCGCTCTCACCAACCGTGTCCCTCACCTTCCTCGAGAAGCCAGCAAATGCAGCCCTGTGAACGTTGACGCCCACATGGCCCGCAACGTCGAAATCAAGGCCCGTGTCTCAAACGTGGAGGCTATGCGTCAGAAGGCTGCGGCTGTCGCCGATAAAGGCCCGATAGAAATCACTCAGGACGACACTTTCTTTCGGTGTGAATCCGGCAGACTGAAGCTCCGGGCTCTTTCGAGCGATGAAGGAGAGCTGATTTTCTATCGGCGAGCCGACCAGCAGGGTCCGAGGGAATCTTTCTATCTTCTGTCACCGACATCCACACCTGATACGCTGCGCGAGTCCCTTTCACTGGCGTACGGCCAGGCGGGCAGAGTGCGAAAGCATCGAACACTCTTTCTCGCTGGACGAACGCGGATCCATCTGGACCAGGTCGAGGGATTGGGCAGCTTTCTCGAGTTGGAGGTGGTACTTGAAGATGGCGAACCTGCCGAGAGCGGCATTCGAGAGGCCCACATTCTGATGGAGCGACTCGGCGTACAGTCGACCCAGTTGGTACAAGGCGCGTACGTTGACCTCCTAGCGCAAACGTTTTATCGAGCGACAAGACAGGAGTAGGGTGGTGAAGATCCTTGTCCTCGGCGGAACGGTCTTTCTCGGTCGGCATGTGGTGGAGTCGGCGCTGGCTCGAGGGCACAGCGTTACGCTTTTCAACCGGAGGCGACAGAATCCGGATCTCTTTCCGACGGTCGAGAAACTGCGCGGCGACCGTGACGGCGACCTGTCCGCCCTCAGCGGAAGGCGCTTTGACGCCGTGATCGACACATCCACCTACACTCCAGGGCAAGCGTGCAGGATGGCAGACATTCTGCATCGGCGGATCGAGCACTACACGTTCATCTCCAGTGTTTCCGTTTATGCAGGGTTTCCGGCCGGGCGCTCGTACGATGAGACCGCGCCCCTGGCTGAAGGAAACGATGGCTACGGCCCACTCAAAGCGCGCTCCGAAGAGGCGCTCGAGGCCGCGTTTCCTGGGCGAGTCGCGCACCTGCGACCAGGCCTTATCGTCGGCCCGCACGACCCGACCGATCGGTTTACGTATTGGCTGCGCCGGATCGCACAGGGGGGCGAGGTGCTCGCGCCCGGGCGCCCGGATCGCGCTATCCAGTTCATCGATGCGCGCGATCTCGCCGATTGGTGTGTGCGCATGAGTGAGGGGCGGCGCACGGGATACTTCAATGCGCTTGGCCCGCAGTCATTGCTGACGATGCGACAGTTTCTGGAGACGTGCCGCAGCACAGTCGGGCGCGATGCGCGCTTTAACTGGGTTTCAGACGAAGAGCTGATCGCCGCAGGCGCCGAAGCATGGACGGAGCTTCCTCTCTGGATTCCCGAGAACGACGAAGAATCCGGCGGTCTTTTTTTGGGCGGCAACCAGAGGGCGATTGCGGCGGGGCTGACCTACCGACCGATCTCGGACACTATCAAAGCGACTCTCGAGTGGGACGTTCGAGAAGGCGGACAAGCTGATTCACCGATACGCGTTACCCCAATTTCCCGAAAGCGGGAAGCTTCGATCCTGGCCGGCCGGCCGGTTGCAAGATGAACATCCGCCCGGCGAAGGAGCACGAAGCGGAAGCCCTTTCCGCCCTTGCGCTCAAGGCGAAAGCGCATTGGGGCTACTCGGCCGACACGATCGAATTATGGAGGCAGGACCTCAACGTCTCGAGCGACACAATTACCACGAGGCCTACCTTCGTGGCGGCGGTCGGAGATGAGATTGCCGGCTTCTACTCCCTGGTGCCTTCGAATGACTCTTGGAAGCTCGACCATCTTTGGGTCTTGCCACAGTTCATGGACCGCGGAATCGGGCGCGCATTGGTGGCCCACGCCCTCGAGACCGCTCTTCGCGGCGGAGCGTCCTCGGTGACCGTTGACGCGGATCCGAATGCCGAAAGCTTCTATCTGGCATGCGGCGCTGATCGTTGCGGTGAAGTTCCTGCGCCGATCCCCGGGCAACCCAAACGCGTCCGTCCACAGTTCGCATTCCGAGCCTCGGATGCCGACACTCATCAAATGCCCTGAGCAAATCAGGTCGGTGTTGACTTCCCTGGAGATATCGGCGGATCTGATCGCGGCACGATCTTTGGTGTTGCATCCCGAAGCGCAGGAGCTGGTCGTCGCAGCCACAGGGGACGACGGCAGGGAACACCTGCTTGCGCCCGAGGCGGCTGCGAAGTGGCGGGAGATGAGCGCCGCGGCGCTCACCGATGGCGTCGTCATCGAGATCGGTTCGGCCTTCCGAAGTGTTGATCGCCAAGCAGAAATAATCCGCGCCAAGCTGGCCGAAGGCCTGTCCCTGGACGCGGTCCTTTGCGTAAGTGCTCCTCCCGGTTACAGCGAGCACCACTCCGGGCGGGCGATTGATGTGACGACCGACGAGGGTGCGCCCCTAGAGCCCGAGTTCGAAAAGACCAGGGCATTCCGGTGGCTGTCGAAGAACGCGGGCCGGTTCGGTTTCGCGCTCTCCTATCCAGCGGACAATCCGCATGGTTACGATCATGAGCCGTGGCACTGGTGTTTCAGGCCGACTGGGGTCTGACTCGCGAATTCATTCCCTCCCGAACACCCGCCGCCACAACGCGCGCGTCGGGTCGATGTGGTCCTGCACCTCCGCCGCGGGAACGCGCGCGTACTTCGCGCCGTTCAGGCGCAGCCGGTGCTGCCGGCGGCGGTATTCGCGGTAGGCGTCGGCCACCGCGTCGGCGGAATCGCCGGGAATCAACCCGAGCTTCGCCGCCAGTTTCAGCAGCGCGATGTTGCCGGCGTTGGCGGTGAGCTCGGGCCAGCGGTGCGCGTGAGCGAGCACCAGCATCTGCACGATGAATTCGATGTCGATCATGCCGCCGCGGTCGTGCTTCAAGTCGAACAGGCCGCTCTCGTTCGGGTGGCCCTGGAGGAGCCGCTCCCGCATCGACAGCACGTCATCGCGCAGTTTCGCCTCATCGCCTTGCATTCGCAGAATCGCGCGCCGCTCCTCCTCGAACGCCGCACCGACCGTCGCCTCGCCCGCGCAGAAGCGCGCCCGCGTAAGCGCCTGGTGCTCCCAGGTCCAGGCCGATTCGCGCTGATAGCGGCGGAAGGCCTCGATCGAGCTGACGAGGAGCCCGCTCCCGCCCTCCGGGCGCAGCCGCAGGTCGATGTCGAACAGCACGCCCGGCGCGGTGCGGCCGGTGAGCCAGCGGTTCAGGCGCTGCGCGAGGCGCGCGTAGATTTCCGGCGCCCGCTCGTCGGGATCCTCGTAGAGAAAGATGAGATCGAGGTCGGACGCGTAGCCCAGCTCCTTGCCGCCGAGCTTGCCGTAGCCGATGATCGCAAAACGCGGCTCGTCCCGATGGCGCACGCGCAGCTGCGTCCAGCACAGCTCCAGCGTCACCTGCAGCATGACGTCGGCGAGATCGGAGAGATCGTCGGCGAGCCGCTCGACACCGAGCACGCCCGACAGATCCTGCGCGAGCAGGCGGAAGACCTGCGCGTGATGCGCCTCGCGCAGCCAGTCCATCTGGCGTTCCTCGTCGCCCTGCCGGGCCGCTAGCTGACGCCGGAGTTCCCGGGCGAAAGCGCTCCAGTCCGGCCGCGCGAACAAGCTGCGCGCGTCGAGCAGCTCGTCAAGCACGATCGGATGCCGGTTGAGATATTCCGCCGCCCAGCTCGACGCGGCCAGCAATTGCGCGAGGCGCGCCAGCGCCGCGGGGTGCTCGTCGAGCAAGGCGAGGTACGCGGCGCGGCGGCTCACCGTCTCCATGAACTCCAGGCAGCGCGCGAGGGCCGCGTCCGGGTCTTCCCGCGCGGCGGATTCCTCGATGACTCTCGGAATCAGGGCGTCGAAGCGGGCCCGGCTCGCCTGCGGCAGGCCGGCGTAGCGCGCGCCCGAGCGCACCGACGCGAGCCGCGCCGCTGTTCCCGCGGCGTCGCGAAAGCCGAGCTGCGCCAGGCGTTCTTCGATTTGCTCTGACCCGATCCACACCGGCGCGAGCGCGTGCTTCGGGACCTCCTCGACCGAAAACACCTGCTCGAAATGCCAGGACACGCGCGCCCGGTGCGCCTCGAGCGCGGCGCGGAACGCATCCCAGGAATCGAAACCCATCGCCCGGGCGACGAGCGAGCGGTCCTGCGTCGGCCCAGGGAGCTCGTGCGTCTGCGCATCGTCGAGGTACTGCAGCCGGTGCTCCAGGCGCCGCAGGAACACGTAGGCCTCCGAGAGCTCTTCGGACACGGCGTCGGGGAGAACCTTTTTCTGCGCCAACAATGCAAGGACCTTCAGCGTCTGACGGATCTGCAGCGCCGGGTCGCGCCCGCCGCGGACCAGCTGGAAGACCTGCGCGATGAACTCGATCTCGCGGATGCCTCCCGGCCCGAGCTTGATCTGATCGGAGAGCTCCCTGCGCGCCACTTCTTCGCGGATCTGCGCGTGCAGCTCGCGCATCGCCGCGAACGCGCCGTAGTCGAGGTACTTGCGGTACACGAACGGGCGCACGATCGCGGCGAGCGCGCCGTTTTCGCCGCCGGACCCGAGCGCGCGCGCCTTGATCCAGGCGTAGCGCTCCCATTCCCTGCCATGCGCGACGAAATATTCCTCGAGCGCACCGAAACTCGTGACGAGGGCCCCGGAGTCGCCCCAGGGGCGCAGGCGCATATCGACCCGGAAAACGAAGCCGTCCGCCGTGCGCTCGTCGAGCGCGGCGATCAGCCGGCGGCCGAGACGCGTGAAGAACTCGAGATTGCCCTCCCGAGCGCCATCGGATTGCCCTTCCTCCGGATAAAGGAAAACCAGATCGACGTCGGAAGATACATTCAGCTCGCCGCCGCCCAGCTTCCCCATGCCGACCACGACGAGGCGCGAGCGCGGCGTTGCACCTCCCGCTGCCTCGCTCCGCTCTAGAAACTCAAGCGATGTCTCGATCGCGACATCGGCGAGCCAGGACATCGTCCCGCACACTTCGTCGAGGTCGGCGTGTCCTGAAAGATCGCGGGCCATCGTACGCAGCAGCACGCGCTGGCGCAGAATCCGCAGTCCGGAATGCAGCGCGCCCTCGTCTCCGCTGCCGTGCTCGCGCAGGAACGCCTGCATCGCTTCGCGCGTCCAGCCCGAGTCTTTCGAGCGCTCCAGCTCTTCGCGCAGCTCAGGCTTCGCCGCGACGAGCTGCTGGGCGTAGCGGGAATACTCGAGCGGGTCCATGAGCGGGGCTATTGTAGTGGTGCGCGCTCGTACTCGGCTGCGTGCCGAGGTTGGAGAGCGTCGCCGAAGCACACCCATACTCACGGGAGCGCTTAGTCTTTCTTCTGGTGTATAAGCAATGTCCCTCAGTGACCAACTGCTTGATTCCCGGGCGAATCAGCGGAAAATGGACCAATGCTCACGCACGACGGATACGATCCTGTTCGTTAGCCGTCACAGGTAGCGCGTTGGTTCGTGAACAACGAGTTCGATTCTGATTTTGATCCGGACGAGCGACCTCCAGATCCTCGCGAGGAGGGCGCAAGACGGGCTTTGGAGGTGTTCTTCGAAGCGAATCGGGAGTCGGTATTCTTTTCTCGGCAAATCGAGGTTCAGCATGAGGATAAGTGGTATCACTGGGTCACGAATCGAGCGTTGAGGGACCTGATTGAAGACGGACTCGTGAAGAGCGAAAGGCGGTCGATGGTGACTGGCGGATCACTGCACCTCATGTGGCATCGAAGCCATCGCTACTACCGACGTGACGCGGCGAAGGTAGTTCGACTGGTCGAAGAGTATGCAAACCCAAACATTGGAGGTGCCGTAGGACTACATGGAGAGCACATGGTGCTCGAAGGGTTCGCCAGGAGAGAGTTCGTTATGCGTGGGCGGCACGCGAAAGTTTTCGGCTCTCGAATCTGGGATATAACCGCCCACGATTTAGACTTCATCTTTGAGCGTGACTCCGTTGCCTATGGAGTGGAAGTTAAGAACACTCTGGGGTACATGGATTACGACGAGCTCAAGGTTAAGCTGCAGATGTGCAGCTCCCTAGGAATCAAACTCGTCTTGGCAGCCCGGATGTTGCCGAAGTCGTGGATCAACGAGATTGTCGATAGCGGCGGGTTCGCGCTGATTATGAAATATCAGTTGTATCCGTTGGCGCATCGAGAGTTGGCACGTCGCGTTAGCGGCGAGCTTGGGTTGCCGGTGGATACGCCCAAGGCGTTGGCCGAAGGGACGATGGATCGCTTTGTTCGTTGGCACGAGAAGAAGCTGTGAATTGAGCAATAGATTCACATGGATGTTATGGTAAGGCAAGGATAATAATGGGCATTCCGTCCACCCCTATGAATACGTTGTGGCTGGTGCGGGGGCGCTGCAGGGACTCGCGATGAAGCTGCGCGCCCCTGAGCTTCGGCGTTTAGGCCACAGGACATGAAGCTCTACAAGTATCGGGATTTCTCGAATCCCTGCGAAGCGGATTTTCAACGGCTAGAGGCCTTGCTTCGTCGACAAGCGTTCTGGTGCGCACGTCCCGACACACTCAATGATCCGGAGGAATTTGCCTGGATATGCGACTACAGCACTACCGATGACACGGTGGAATTGCTCGTCGAATCGCTCGTGCGAGTTAAGGGCCGCACCCGCGAGCAAAGTCGGGGGCGAGTCATAGCTGCTCTCACGTCCGGGCGTATCGAGGTTCTCGCCAAGCCAATTCTTGCGGGAATGATTCAGCAATGTCGGAATGAGATTGGCCTCGTCTGCTTCGGCACTTCATCGGAGAACTCGATTCGGGGAACGGTATGGGAGCAACGGCTCCGGTGTTTGTATTGAGCTTGAGGTGCCCACAGACTTGTTGGAAAGACAGCTCTTGTTCAGTACTCAACATTCAAAATAATTCATATTGACCAGTTGATGCGTGCGTTCCTCGACACTAGCTATGTACGAGAGGTCTACTCTCTCGCGTTACTTTCAAAACCACTTTTCTGGGCTCCCGAGGCAGAGATTCGATTCATCTCGAAACTGCAAGGAGTGTCAGTTCAGGTCGATGGGTCGCAGATCACTTGCCTTGTAGTTGGAGATGCCCTCACGCCAAGTGTGATAGAGAGGATTGAGTACATCGCTGCTTCTTTGCCCTACGAGTTGCGGATTCACGCGTATGTGGCTTAACCCTGTGGTCAACCGGACCGGTTACCTTCCACATTCGGCGTCATATGCATTACCCGCGAATGAAGCAAGCTAACGCCAGCGATGATTGGGTGACGCTCAAGGGGCCAATCAAGCCGGTTGACATTCGCGCTCTTAGAGCGCTCGGTCACATCGAGAAGCTCTCGATTACTGATAGCCCGTTGCTCACCGCAAAGGCTGCACAGGCCTTCACTGCCCTACCGTCTGTGTCTTGGTTGTGGCTCTGGTGTGAAGTCACGCGCACCGCAATGCGAAGCGTGATAGGAGTTCAGGGGCTCAGAGTTCTAGACGTGCTGAGCATCACAGCTCCGGGGAAGCTAGAACGCTTCGCCTCTGCGACATCGCTGGAGACATTCCGCGGTAATCACTATCTAAGTGAGGAAGACCTTCTTAAGGTCACTACGTGCAAATCACTGCGTGAACTCGGCGCCCAGAATGCTTCGCTTTCTCCACGCGTGATTGAGGCACTGCTAAGTTTGCCGAAGCTCGAATCACTCGATTTGGAGGCGACCGTGTTCGATGACGAGATGGCCAAAAAAATCAGCAGTTCGACAGGGTTGTTGTCCCTCGACGTGGGCGCAACTAGGCTTACTCGGCGAGGCCTGCTTCACATCTGCCAGATGCAACAGCTTCGTTCGCTGGATCTCTGGGCCACACGAATCGAGGAGCAGGACATTGAACTGCTTTGTGACTTGCCCAATCTCGAGTACCTTTCTATCGGCGATATCAAGGGTAGTAACAAATTCAACGCCGAAGCCTTGCTGCCTCGGCTCGCGGCGATACGGTCGTTGCAAAGAGTGTGGCTTGACGGTATTGGCGTAACTTCGCATCAAAAGGCGGAGCTTGAAGCAAGGTTTTCAACTGTCCGGGTTACCTAGGTGCCCATGATGCCCAACCGTCCGTTCAATTCGGACGCGCCGCCAGAGCGGTGCGCTGGTTAACGGCACGTGAGGTGCGCTCCTTACGCCGATATCCACATGTTTATCAGCGGTAAATGCCACTGCGGCAATATCACCTTCGAGCTCGAATGGGAGGGAGACCCGCCCGAGATTCCGGCGCGCGCGTGCGGTTGCACGTTCTGCGTCAAGCACGGCGGCGTCTGGACTTCGAATCCCAATGCCAGGCTGGCGGTCGCCGTTCGCGATTCCGCGCTCGTGTCGAAGTACGCGTTCGGAACCCGGACTGCCACGTTTCACGTCTGCTCGCGGTGCGGCGCCGTGCCGCTGGTCACCAGCGAGATCGCGAACCATCTCTATGCGGTCGTCAACGTTAACGTGTTTGAAAATGTCGACCCATCACGGCTTCGCCGGGTCGCCGCCAGCTTCGAAGGCGAAGATGTTAAATCTCGTCTCGCGCGCAGAACGCGCAACTGGATCGCCGATGTTCGTTTCGCCGACAGGCAAAACCTGACCACCCCGGCGCTTCGCGCCATCCCTCCTTAAATACAGGAGGGGAAATGACGCCTTCCGCTCGCACAGCGTAAAATCCCCCGATGAACGCCCCTCTGGACATCAAGTCCTACATGCTCGAAGTCGGCCGGCGCGCCCGCGCCGCATCGCGCGAGGTCGCGCGCGCGGACACGGCAACCAAGAACCGCGCGCTTATCGCCGCCGCGAAGGCTGTGAGGCGAGACGCGAAAAAGCTTCTCTCAGCCAACGCCGAGGACGTGAAGACGGCGCGCGCGGCGGGTAAGGATGCGGCATTCCTCGACCGCCTCACGTTGACCGAGAAAACCATCGAGGCGATGGCCGAGGGCCTCGAGGAGGTCGCGAAGCTTCCCGATCCGGTCGGCGAGGTGAGCGAACTGAAGGAACAGCCTTCCGGGATCAAGGTCGGAAAAATGCGCGTGCCGCTGGGCGTGATCGGCATCGTCTACGAATCGCGCCCCAACGTGACCGCCGATGCGGCGGCGCTGTGCTTGAAGGCGGGCAACGCCTGCATCCTGCGCGGCGGGTCGGAAGCGGTGCGCTCCAACATGGCGATCGCCGCCTGCGTGCACGAAGGTTTGCGCGCCGCGAGCCTTCCCGAGGACGCGGTTCAGGTGATCGAGACCGCTGACCGCACGGCGGTCGGGATGCTCCTCTCGATGAACGAATACGTGGACATCATCGTGCCGCGCGGCGGCAAGGACCTGATCGAGCGGGTGATGCGCGAGTCGCGCATCCCGATGATCAAGCACCTGGACGGGGTGTGCCACGTCTATATCGACGAGCGCGCCGACCTCGAAAAGGCGATCCGCATCGCCGACAACGCGAAGACGCAGCGCTACGGCGTGTGCAACGCGATGGAGACGCTGCTCGTGGCCGAAAAGATCGCGCCCAGGGTGCTCCCCAGGCTCGCGAAGATCTACGCGGACAAGGGCGTGGAGCTGCGCGGTGACGAGAAATCCCGCGCGCTCGTTTCCGGAATGAAACCCGCCACCGAGGAGGACTGGTACGCCGAGTACCTCGCGCCCATCCTCGCGGTGCGCGTGGTCAAGGATCTCGACGCAGCGATGGCCCACATCGGCAAGTACGGCTCGCAGCACACCGACGCGATCGTCACCGAAGACGAAGCGAGCGCCCGGCGTTTCCTGCGCGAGGTCGATTCGAGCTCGGTCCTCGTGAACGCCTCGACGCGCTTCGCCGACGGTTTCGAGTACGGCCTGGGCGCCGAGATCGGCATCTCGACCGACAAGCTGCACGCGCGCGGCCCGGTGGGCCTGGAGGGTCTCACTTCGCAAAAGTACGTCGTGTTCGGCAGCGGCCAGATCCGGCAATAAGTGCAAAGACCCCTGGACAGTCTTGATTCTGCCCGCCGCGACGAAGCGTAGATGAGCGCGCCCATCGGCATCATGGGCGGCACCTTCGACCCGGTGCATTTCGGGCACCTGCGCCTCGCTCAGGAAGCAGCCGAAATTCTCGGTCTGGAGCGAGTGCGCTGGGTGCCTGCCGGCCAGCCCTGGCACCGCGGCGCGCCCCTCGCGCCGGCGATGCATCGCCTCGAGATGGTACGCCTCGCGATAGGCAAGAACACCCTGTTCGAGCTGGACGACGCCGAGATCCGCCAGACCGCGCCCGGCTACACCGTCGAAACCCTCGAGCGCTTGAGAAGCGATTTCGGCGCGAAGCGCCCGATCGTGCTTCTTCTCGGGACGGACGCCTTCCGCAACCTCACCTCCTGGGAGCGCTGGCGCGACCTCTTTCCCCTCGCGCACGTGTTCGTCGCGCAGCGTCCCGGGCATTCGCTCACCCCCGGCGGAATGCCGGCCGCGCTCGCCGCGGAGTGGCGCAAGCGCGCCGGCACTCCCGATGTCCTGCGCGAGCGGCCGGGGGGAAACGTCGTCACCTACGGCACCACGGCCCTCGACATTTCCGCGAGCGCCATCCGCGCCCACTTCGCCCAGGCGCGCAGCCCGCGTTACCTGCTGCCCTCGGCGGTTCTCGACTACATCGAGGCGCACGGACTGTACGCCAAGGAGAACGGCGCCCCCTGATGATGGACCTTCGCAAGCTCCAGAAGTCCGCGCTCGCGGCGCTCGGGGACGTCAAGGCGCGCGAGGTCGAGGTCTTCGACGTGACCCATCTCACCTCGATGTTCGACCGCGTGATCATCGCGAGCGCGGACTCCGCCCGCCAGTTGAAGGCGCTGGCGAGCCACGTCCAGGAAAGGGCGAAAGCGGCGGGCGGCCGCGTCTACGGCGTGGAAGGGGAGGACGGCGGGGACTGGGTGCTGCTCGATCTGGGCGATATCGTCGTCCACATCATGCAGCCGGCGGTGCGCTCGCACTACAATCTCGAGGAGCTGTGGGGCCAGCCGAAGCCGCGCAAGGCGCGCGCCCGGCGGAAGGCGGCCTCGGCGCGCGGCAAGTGAAACTGTTCGTGGTCGCGGTGGGTACCCGGATGCCCGCCTGGGTGAACGAGGCTTTTGACGAATATGCGAAGCGCATGGCACGCGACCTGAGGATCGAGCTGATCGAAATCCGCCCCGCACCCCGCGCGGGCGGCAAGACGACCGGGCAGATGCTCGAGGCGGAGGCCGAGCGCATCGAGCGCGCCGTGCCGCGCGGGTGTCTGCGCGTCGCGCTCGACGAACGGGCGCGCGAATTCACCACGGCCGAGCTTGCGCGCTGGCTGGCCGCGCAACGTCAGGGGGGACGCGATATCGCCTTTCTCATCGGTGGCGCGGACGGTCTCGCGCCCGCGATGAAAAGCGGCGCGGAGCTGGTTCTGCGCCTGTCAGCGATGACGCTGCCGCACGCCCTGGCGCGGGTGCTCCTCGCCGAGCAGCTCTATCGCGCCGGCTCCATCCTGCACAACCACCCGTACCACCGCGAATGATCAAGAACCCGCCGCGGACCCTCGTCTACCTCGCTTCGCGCAGCCCCCGCCGGCGCGAGCTGCTGAAGCAGATCGGCGTGTCGTTCGAGGTGCTGGTGCTGCGCGAGAACCCGGCGCGCGGCGGCCCCGACGTGGACGAGTCGCACCTGGCGGGCGAGCTGCCCGGCGATTACGTCCGCCGAATCTGCCGCGCCAAGGCGGACGTGGGCTGGAACCGGGTCGTGCAGCGCCGGCTGCGCAGGTTTCCGGTGCTCGCCGCGGACACCGTCGTCTGCGTCGATGACAAGATTCTCGGCAAGCCCGCCGATCCCGCCGACGCGGCGCGGATGCTGCGGCTGCTCTCCGGACGCGAGCACCGCGTGCTCACCGCGGTCGCGCTCAAGTTCGAGGCGCGCACCGAGCTCCTCGCGAGCGAGAGCCGGGTGCGCTTCTGCGAGCTCGCGCAGCCCGAGCTGGAAGCCTACGTCGAGAGCGGCGAGCCGACCGACAAGGCGGGCGCGTACGCGATCCAGGGGCGCGCCGCGGCCTTCGTCGCCGAGCTGCACGGCAGCTATTCCGGGATCATGGGGCTGCCGCTATATGAGACCGCGCAATTGATCCGGAAATTCGGCCTGTGACCGAGGACATCCTGATCAACTGCACGCCGCAGGAAACCCGCGTCGGCGTGATGCAGGCGGGCGTGCCGCAGGAGCTGCACGTCGAGCGCGCGGCGAACCGCGGTCTGGTCGGCAATATCTACGTCGGGCGCGTGGCGCGGGTGCTGCCCGGCATGCAATCGGCGTTCATCGAGATCGGCCTGGAGCGCGCCGCATTCCTGCACGTCGCCGACATCTGGGAGGAGCGGCAAGTCACGCCCGAGGGCCGCAGCAAGCCGATCGAGAAAATCCTCTCCGAAGGCCAGTCGCGGCTCGTGCAGGTGATCAAGGACCCCATCGGCACCAAGGGCGCGCGCCTTTCGACCCAGATTTCGATCGCCGGGCGGCTGGTGGTGTATCTCCCTCAGGACCCTCACATCGGCATTTCGCAGCGGATCGAGGACGAGACCGAGCGGCAGCTGCTGCGCGAGAAGCTCGCACAGCTGCTGTCCGCCGACGAGACCGGGGGATTCATCATCCGCACCGTGGCGGAGACCGCCACCGACGCCGAGCTGCGCGGGGACATCGAGTACCTGAAAAAACTCTGGCACGGCATCCGCGGCCGCGCGCTCACCTCGCCGGCGCCGACGCTGCTCTACCAGGACCTGTCGCTCGCGCAGAGGGTGCTGCGCGATATCGCGGGCGAAAGCACGGGCAGAATCATCATCGACTCGCGCGAAAACTTCCAGAAGCTCCAGGAGTTCGCCGCCGAGTACACGCCCAAGGTGCTCGATAAGCTCGAGCACTACACCGGCGAGCGGCCGCTGTTCGATCTTCACAACGTCGAGGACGAGATCGAGCGGGCGCTCGCGCGCAGGGTCGAATTGAAAAGCGGGGGCTACCTCATCCTCGAGCAGACCGAGGCCATGACCACCATCGACGTGAACACCGGCGGCTACGTGGGCATCCGCAGTTTCGACGACACGATCTTCAAGACCAATCTCGAGGCCGCGCAGGTGATCGCGCGCCAGCTGCGCCTGCGAAATCTCGGCGGCATCATCATCATCGACTTCATCGACATGGAAAGCGCGGAGCACCGTTCCGCGGTCCTCGCCGAATTGAACAAGGCGCTCGCGCGCGACCGCACCCGGATCAGCGTGAACGGCTTCACCGGGCTGGGGCTGGTCGAGATGACGCGCAAGCGCACCCGGGAATCGCTCGAACACGTGCTGTGCGAGCCCTGCACGACCTGCGGCGGGCGCGGCGTGGTAAAGACCGCGCAGACCGTGTGCTACGAGGTCCTGCGCGAGATCCTGCGCGAGGCGCGCCAGTTCAACGCGCGCGAGTTCCGCATCCTCGCCTCGCAGTCGGTGATCGACCTGTTCCTGGAGGAAGAGTCGCAGTCCCTGGCGATGCTCGGGGACTTCATCGGCAAGCCCGTGTCGATGCAGGTCGAGACGAGCTACGGGCAGGAGCAATTCGATATCATCCTGGTGTAGCCCATGGAAAGGGAAAAACTCTCGGCCCGGGAAGCCGCGCTCATCGCCGAGGCGCGCCGCGAGGCCGAGGCGCTCAAGCGGGCGCCGGCGACCGCCCCGCTTGCCGCCGCGCCCGGGGAAGGGCAGGCGCGCACGCGGGAAAAGCCCGACCCGGCCGAACGCGTAGCGCAGCTCATGGCCGAGGAACGCGCCGAAACCGCGCGCAGGACGAAGAAGATGCGGCGTTACGGAATGATCATTTCAGCCGGAATCCTCGCGGTCTTCGCGCTCTGGCTGATGCGCGTGTTTTCGCGCCGCCGCTGATCTTTAGTCTGCGTACACCCCTGCCTTCTTGATCAGCGGTCCCCACCGGTCGATCTCGGCCTTGAGGTGCGCCTGCAGCGCAACGGGCGTGGCCTTCTCGGGCGGCATGGTGGTCGCGCCGAGGTCGGCGAAGCGCTTCTTCACGTCCGGGTCACGGACGGCGTCCTGCAGCGCGCCGACCAGCCTGTCGAGGACCGGTTTCGGCATCCCCTTCGGTCCGTACAGGCCGTGCCAGATGCCGACCTCGAAGCCCTTCAGGCCCTGCTCGTCGAGCGTGCGGATGTCCGGCAGCGACGCCACGCGCGTCTTCGAGGTCACGCCGTAGACCTTGACCTTGCCGCCCTTGATCTGCGAGGTGGTGTTGGTCGTCTGGTCGCACATGAAGTCCACCTGGCCGCCGAGGAGGTCGTTCATCGCCGGCGCCGTGCCTTTATACGGCACGGTGAGGAACTCGGTCTGGATCGCGCTCATGAAAAGCATGCCGCAAAGATGCGACGCGGCGCCGATGCCGGCGTTCGCGTAGGTCACCTTGTCCTTGTTCGCCTTGATGTAGGCGAGGAACTCCTTGAAGTCCTTCGCCGGCAGGCCGGGTTTGGCGATGATCGTCATCGGCACGTCGTTGATGAGCCCGATGTAGTCGAAGTCGGTGAGCGGGTTGAAGCGTAGGCTGCGGTAAAGCGCCGGCGTGGTCGCCATGCCGATGTGGTGGATCAGGATGGTGTAGCCGTCGGGTTTTGCGTTCTTGACCGTCTCGGGCGCGATGATGCCGCCTGCGCTCGGCTTGTTCTCGACGACGATCGTCTGGCCCAAGGGCTTCCCCATCGCTAGCGCAACCACGCGGGCGACGGTGTCGGTGGGCCCACCCGCAGCGTAGGGAACCAACATGGTAATCGGCCGAGTCGGATAGTTTTGCGCGAGGGCGGTCGTCGCCGCGGCAACGAGCGCGGTACAGACCAGCAGCTTGCGTAGTTGTCTCATTTCCGATCCTCCATTCGAGTTATTCGATCATCCCGAGCCGCCCGTTGTGCGAGCCCATGTACCAGTAGCGCCCTTGCGCGTCGACGATCGCCTTGCGAATGCCGACGTTTCTCGACGGCAGCTTGAACACCTGGAACTGCTCGGTCTTCGGATCGAGCATCGCCACCGTGTCGGTCTCGATCTCGTTCGCGAACACGCGCCCCGCGCCGTCGACCGTGACCGCGTACGGTCCGCCGTTCGCGCCGGCCGGCATTTCATACTCCTTGATGATCTTGCCCGCCGCCGGATCGACGTGCGCGAGCTTGCCGTTGCCGTAAAGCGTGATCCAGAGCGATCCATCGGGGGCGGTGGCGACCCGCCGCGGCCGCGAGCCCGGCCCCATGTAGAGATCCGAGATCTTGCCGGTTTTGGCGTCGATGATTCCCATTCTGTCCGCGCTCATGCGGCACACCCAGACCTTGCCCTCTTTGTCGAGCGCAAGGCCGTAGGGGCCGCCCGACATCTTGTATTCCGTGATCTTTCCGCTCGAACGGTCGAGACGTCCGACCGAGCCCGACTGGTTCGTGAACCAGATTGCGCCGGCCTCATCGATCACCAGCGTATGCGGACTGCCTCTGGAAGGCGCGCGGTGTTCGACGACTTTGCCAGACTTCGTATCGAGCTCGCCGATGGTGCCGTTGCCGTTTCCCGTGTACCAGACCTTGCCTTCCTTGTCGACCAGCAGACCGTGCGGATGCGCGCCGGAGGGAAGATCCCATTCGTTGAATTTCTGCGACTTCGTGTCGAAACGCGCGATGCGGTCGCCCTGCATCACCGTGATGTAGATATTGCCGTCGGGGCCCGGCGCGGGATCGCGGGCGAATTTCGGGGTCGGCACGGACCACTCGGAAATCTTTCCGGAGAGCTGTTTCACCCCGGGCGCGATGCCGTAGTTCGAGCCGCCGGCAAACGCGGCAGCGCAACCCACAAGCAGCGGAAACGCAAGAACCAGCGAGTTTCGCATAGGAATCTCCGCTTAAAGGCGAATCGCGGAAGGGTGGAACTCGCCGCATTCTATCAATCAAGCCCGCGGGGCGCTCATGCCGGCTCGATGCGGGCGCCGCTTCCGGCGTCGAAGTAGTGCCGTTGGGCGGGATCGAATCGGAGAGGCAGCCGACCTTCGGACACGCGCTGCGCGCCGCTGAGCCGGACGACGATGCGCGTGCCCTCCACCGCGCCGTGCGCGAGGGTGTCCGCGCCAAGAGGCTCGACGAGATCCACCGTGGCGACGAATGCGGCGTCCGATTCGGCGCAGGGCTCCAGATGCTCCGGGCGCACCCCGAGCAGGACTTTGCGGCCGTTCAAACTCACCGGCATCAGGTTCATCGGCGGCGAGCCGATGAAAGCGGCCACGAAGGTCGTGGCGGGCGTGGCGTAGACTTCCAGGGGCGCCCCGATCTGCTCGGCGCGGCCCGCGTTCATCACCATCATCCGGTGCGCGAGCGTCATCGCCTCGACCTGGTCGTGCGTGACGTACAGGCTCGTCGTCCCCAGCCTCCGGTGCAGGGCCTGCAGCTCCACGCGCATCTGCACCCGCAGCTTGGCGTCGAGGTTGGAAAGCGGCTCGTCGAACAGGAACACCGCAGGCTCGCGCACGATCGCGCGGCCCATCGCGACGCGCTGGCGCTGCCCGCCCGAGAGCTCCCGCGGCTTGCGCTCGAGCAGCGCTCCGAGCTCGAGTATCGCGGCGGCACGCTTCACGCGCGCGTCGATATCGGATTTCGAGAGATTCCGGATCCTCAGGCCGTAGGCCATGTTGCTGTACACCGACATGTGCGGGTACAGCGCGTAGTTCTGGAACACCATCGCGATGTCCCTGTCCTTGGGCTCGAGCTCGTTCACCACGCGCTCGCCGATCGCGACCTTCCCCGAGCTGATCGTCTCCAGGCCCGCGACCATCCTGAGGAGCGTGGATTTTCCGCAGCCCGACGGCCCGACGATGACCACGAACTCGCCGTCGGCGATGTCGATCGACACCCCGTGAACGACTTGCAGCACCCCGTAGGTCTTCTTCACGTCCCGAAGCGATACCCGCGCCATTATTTCTCCGTCTCGACCAGGCCTTTGACGAACCACTTTTGCATCAGCACCACCACGAGCGCCGGCGGCAGCAGCGCCAGCATGGCGGTAGCCATGACGACGTTCCACTCGGTGAGCGCATCGCCGCCGAGAATCATGCGCTTGATGCCGATTACGACCGTGTACATCGACTCGTCTGTCGTGACGAGCAAAGGCCACAGGTACTGGTTCCAGCCGTAGATGAACTGGATCACGAACAGCGCCGCCATGCTGGTCTTCGAAAGCGGCAGCACCACGTCGAAAAAGAAGCGCACCGGCCCGGCGCCGTCGATGCGCGAGGCCTCGGCGAGCTCCTCCGGGATCGTGAGGAAGAACTGCCGGAACAGGAACGTGGCCGTCGCGGAGGCGATCAGCGGCAGCGTCAGGCCGACGTAGGAATTCAGCATGCCGAGGTCGGATACCACCTTGTAGGTGGGGATGATGCGCACCTCGACGGGCAGCATCAGGGTGACGAAGATCATCCAGAAGAAGAAGTTCCGGAGCGGGAAACGGAAGTAGACGATCGCGAACGAGGCGATGAGCGAGATGGCGATCTTGCCGAGGGCGATCGCGACCGCCATCACGAGGCTGTTCAGCATCATCCGGCCCACGGGGGCGGCGGCCGCGCCGCTCGCGCCCGCGGTCAGCGCCTTTGAATAGTTCTCCCAAAGGCGATCCCCCGGCGCGAGCGGCATCGGCACCTGCAGGATCTGGTCCAGCGTCAGCGTCGAGGCGACGAACGTGACGTACAGGGGAAAGGCGATGACCGCGATTCCAGCGATCAGCACGGCGTGCGACACGACCGTCAGCCAGGGCCGGTTCTCTACCATGAGCCGGCCACTCAGTACTGCACCTTTCGCTCGATGAACCTGAATTGCGCAACGGTGAGCGCGATGACGATCAGCATCAGGAAGACCGACTGCGCCGACGAGCCGCCGAGATCGCCCGCTTTCACGCCGTCGTAGTACACCTTGTAGACGAGAATCTGGGTCGCGCCCGCCGGCCCGCCCTGGGTCGTGGAATCGATCACTCCGAACGTGTCGAAAAACGCGTACACGATATTGACGACAAGCAGAAAGAAGGTGGTCGGCGACAGCAGCGGAAACACGATGGTCCAGAAACGGCGCGCGGGGCCCGCGCCGTCGATGGCCGCGGCCTCGATGAGGGAGCGCGGAATGGATTGCAGACCGGCGAGAAAGAACAGGAAGTTGTAGCTGATCTGCTTCCAGGTCGCAGCCATCACCACCAGCAGCATCGCCTGGTCGCCTTGCAGCACCCAGTCCCAGTTGTAGCCCGCTTTCCTGATCACGTAGGTAACGATGCCGATCGAAGGCGCGAACAGGAACCCCCAGAGCACGCCGGCCACCGCGGGCGCGACGGCGTAGGGCCAGATGAGGAGCGTCTTGTAGGCGAGCGCGCCGCGCAGCACGCGGTCGGCCATGGTGGCGAGCGCAAGCGAGACGGCGATGCCGCTCGCGGCGACCAGCGAGCTGAATACCGCCGTGCTCTTGAAGGACGCGAGATAGTGCTCGTCCCTCAGAAGGTCGGCGAAGTTGCGCAGCCCCGCGAACTCGGTGTTGATGCCGAAGGCATCCTGCAGCTGGAACGAGAACCAGAAGGCCTGCACCGCCGGCCAGAAGAAAAATACGATCGTGACCGCGATCTGCGGCACGAGCAGCGCGTAGGGCAGCCATGCCGAGCGGAATACGACGCGCTTTTCCATTCCCGGGTGATAAGGGGCCTGGCCCTTTTCCCGTCAGCTCTTGTTCGCCGCCTGGAATTTCCGCAGGATCTCGTTGCCGCGGCGCGCCGCTTCTTCCATCGCCGTCCTCGCGTCCTTCTTGCCGGCGAATACCCCTTCCATTTCCTCTTCGATCACCTCGCGGCCCTGCACGAAGTTGCCGAAGCGCAGGCCCTTCGAGTTGGCCGTTGGCGCCTTGTTGGTGAGTTGGCGCACCGCGATGTCGGCGCCGGGCACCTTTTCGTAATAGCCGTCCTTCTTCGTCACCTCGTAGGCGGCGTTGGTGATCGGCACGTAACCCGTCGACTTGTGCCAGTCCACCTGGACGCTGGTGGACGACAGATAAGAGAAGAACTTCGTCACGCCCTTGTACTCCGCGGGCTTCTTGCCGCTCATGACCCAGAGGCTCGCGCCGCCGATGATGGAATTCTGCGGCGCGCCCTTGATGTCGTCCTGATAAGGCAGGAAGTTGACCGAGAAGTCGAACTTCGCGTTGCGGCGGATGTTCGCCTGCGCGCCCGAGCTCGACGTAACCATGGCGCATTCGCCGCTGAAAAAACGCGCCTCGGCTTCGTTCTTGCGCCCCGAATAGGTGAACCAGCCCCGCTTGGCGAAGTCGGCCAGCATCTCGACGTGCCTCACGTGCTGCGGAGAATTGATCCTGAATTCGGCGTCCGTGCCGGCGATGCCGTTTTCCCTGGTGCCGATCGGAAGGTTGTGCCAGGCGCTGAAATTCTCGACATGCACCCACGAAGGCCAGCCGGTGGAATAGACGCACTGCTGCCCGGAGGCCTTCAGCTTGCCGGCAGCGACGGCGAATTCCTTCCAGGTCTTCGGCGCGGTGCCGTCGAGGCCGGCCTTCTTGAACGCATCCCTGTTGACGTAGAACACCGGGGTCGAGCTGTTGAAGGGCAGCGACAGCATGTTGCCCCTGCTGTCGGTGTAGTAGCCCGCGACCGCGGGAAGATAGTTCCTCGCGTCGAACGGCTCGCCCGCCTCTTTCATCAGCTGGTAGACGGGCTTGATCGCGCCTTTCGCGCCCATCATGGTCGCGGTCCCGATCTCGAACACTTGCAGAATGTGCGGCGCGTTGCCGGCACGGAACGCGGCGATCGCCGCGGTCATCGACTCGGGGTATTGTCCCTTGAAGATCGCAACGACCTTGTACTCCCTCTGGCTGGCGTTGAAGCCGCTCGCGAGCTCGTTGACCTTGTCGTTGAGCGCCCCCTGCATCGAGTGCCACCACTGGATTTCGGTCTGCGCCCGTGCCGTTCCGGGCAGCAGGACCGCGCCCGCCAGGACAGCAAGACCAATCTTGGTGCGCATGGTGCCTCCTCTACTTTCGGGTGGGAGCGCGGTGCAATCTGGCGCGCCCGGCGCGAATCGAACGCGCGACCTATGGCTTCGGAGGCCATCACTCTATCCCCTGAGCTACGGGCGCGGGGAGCGAAATTATACACCGCGCGATCGAGCGGCCGGCGCCGGATCGGCGACGGAAGACAGATGGTCCTCGATGAGGCGCATCGCCTCGCCGACCGACGCGGTCACGCTCAGCCTGCGCCCGACGCTGGCACGCAGCACGCCGTAGGCGCGGAAGCCCTCGATCATCGCCATGAACGGCTGCCAGAAGCCATCGCTTGCGCACAGGATCACCGGCTTGTCCTGCAGGCCGAGGTCGTTCATCGTGAGCATTTCGAGCAGCTCGTCGAGCGTGCCGATCCCGCCGGGCAGCGCGACAAAGAGGTCGGCGGATTCCGTCATCAGTTGCTTGCGCTCGGCGAGCGACTCGACGATCTTGAGCGTGCCGAGGCCGGCCGCGGCGCGCTCCGCACGGATGAGGTGGCGCGGCATGATGCCGAGCACCTCGCCGCCCGCGGCCGCGGCGGCGCGCGCGGCGACCCCCATGAGCCCCCGGCCGCTGCCGCCGTATACCAGGCGCAATCCGCGCCCCGCGCAAGCGGTGCCGAATTCCGCGGCGAGATCGCGCGCGGCGGCCGGAAGATCCTCGAGCGCCGAGCAGAACAGGCACACCGAGTGTTTTGCCATGTCAGACCCTGAGGACTGCGTCGAGGCCGACGTCCACCGCAGGCGCGGACTGCGTGATGCGGCCCACCGAGATGAAATCGACGCCGGTCTCGGCGATGGCGCGGATGGTCTCCAGCCTCACCCCCCCGGAGGCCTCGAGCGGAACCCGGCCGCCCGCGAGCGCGACCGCGCGGCGCAAGTCTTCCAGACTCATGTTGTC
>Ga0137366_10000628_pt1 | contig 24110 bp, 11 predicted proteins | sample SagtaG_8_FD_104938 | JGI IMG/M metagenome (GOLD analysis project Ga0137366, IMG submission 104938) | Vadose zone soil microbial communities from Sagehorn Ranch, Mendocino, California, USA - Sage1_L_60_16 metaG | ecosystem: Environmental > Terrestrial > Soil > Vadose zone | place: USA...
GAGGATCGCGCGGCCGCGGTCCCCGGCGGCCCACCGCACGCAGCAGCCTGCGTCGCTCCGTGTCGGGACTGCCGCGGCTCGGGCGACCCCTGACCGGTCGAGGTCGAACACGAACACCGCGCCCTCGTTCTGCTCCTGGACCATCACCTGATTCGTGATCAAGCCCTCCTTCCAGTCAAACAGGAAGTTGCCGAGGCTGTAACAGAGGATCTTTCCGTCCGGTGTCGTCTCGATCCCCTGGAGGACGTGAGGATGATGCATCAGGACGAGGTCGGCCCCTGCCGCCGCACAGCGTTGCGCCATTGCCCGGTGGTCGGGATGGGGGTAGTCGAGGTACATAAAACCGATGTGTACGGATGCGATCAGTACGTCGACCGACGGACGCGCCTTGCGAATCGCGCCAAGCAACTCCTGCTCGTCGAACTCCCAGAAACGGGCCCCGGTGGCCTGGGGGATCAGGGTACGGCCGCAGCCGAGCCAACCGACGCGCACCCCGTGGCCATCCGTGCGCACCAGTCGCCGGCTCGTCGCCGCGTCACTGCCGGCGCCGAGTGCGACGAGATTCGCGGCTCCCACGGCTGCCAAGGTCGAGGCGAGGCCGGTCGGACCGAAATCGTACACGTGGTTATTGGCCACGTGCACGATCGTCACGCCTGACTGTCGCAGGGCATCGGCCGCTGCCGGGGGCGCCGTGAACAACGCGTCTCCGCCGGGGCGCTCGATCAACGTCCCCTCCAGGTTCGCGAAGGCGGCGTCCGCGGATTGCAGCAGGGGCGCGATATCGCGCAGCAGCGCGCCGTAACCGAGCTCGGACGCCGTGCGTCCGACCTGTCCGGAGAGCCCGGTGTCGCCGACCGCGCACACGCGGAGGGTGTGGCCGACGGGCGCCCGCTCGTGGAACACGATCGCCGCCAGATCGGCTGGGAGGTCGGACAGGAGCGCCCGACCCGGTACCATCCGGTACCCCGTGCTGGCATCGACGAACGGAGGTGTGGTCGTCATGAGTTCAGCCGTTCCAAGGCCAGCCGCTCGAGTGTCCTGGCGGTCGCGTCGAAATCGACGTTCTGCAGCGCCACCACTCCCGGCACTCGTGTGAAGACCTGCCGGTACGCCGTGGCACGCCGCTGCAAGTACGGGACGGAATACTCGCCCTTGCGGGCGAACGATTCCTCCGGGGTGATGTCCAGGAACACTGCCAGATCGGGTGTGGGCGTGATCCGCTGCAGTACGTGCAGCCAACCCCAGGCCCGGTCGTAGGCCACGTCCACAAGTGTGTCGTAGAAGTACCGGTCCATGACGAGCACCTGCTTACGCAGCTTTTCCACGTACACGCGGTAGACGAGGAAGACGAGGAGGTCCACCGGGTAGATGAGCCGGCGGAGTGGCTTGTTCCACAGCACCGCGTTGCGCACACGCCGGTAGGCGGCGCGGAGCCCGCTCGAGCGCGTCGGAGGCGATCCGTTTGACGGCGCCGGAGCTCCCCGGATCCGATCCCGCAGGGCGCGCAGGTAGGCGTACAGGCCGACGTGATCGTTGATATGAAACACGGCCACGCGACGATGCTGCTGTTCGAGCGTGGCCTTGAGCCGCTCGATCAGCGTGGACTTCCCGGCGCCGTCGAGGCCCGAAAACGTGATCAGCATTGGAGAGCCGCCTCCGGGCTACGCGTCCGACGGATGGCGCGCAGATGGTCCGCGAGGCGGGAGCCGTTGCGCCACGCGTCGAACAGCTCCTCGGTACGCCGGCGCCCGCGCGCAGCGAATTCGCGCCGGCGGTCTTGGTCGACGAGCACCTCGGCAATTGCTTGCGTGAGCGCTGCGACGTCGGCGGGAGGAACGAGCACCCCACAGCGGCCGTCGTCGAGCGCTTCCGGAATGCCGGCCACACGCGACGCGACCACGGGTGTGCCGACCGCCATGGCCTCGCGCAGCACGTTCGGTAGGCCGTCCCCCAAGCCCGGTGACGGATGCACCAGGATCGTCGCTCCGCTCATGGCCTGGAGGACCTCCGCGAACGGCAGCCATCCCCGGAACCGCACCTGCTCCGCGATGCCGAGCTGCCGGGCGAGGGCGGCGAGTGCGGTGCGCTCCGGCCCGTCACCTACCAACTCGACGTCGATCGGCGCACCTCGCGCGCTCAGCGCGGCCGCGGCGCGCAGCAGATGGTCGAAGCCTTTGGCGCGCGCGAAGCGCCCGACGGCCAGCACTTTCCGCGCCGGCCGCCCGTCCGGCCGATAGGGGAACGCCGCGAGGTCGAGCCCGTGGTAGCTGACGTACACCTTGCGGTCGACGCCGCCCGCCGCGTCCGCGTAGTGCTGTTCGAGGAACCGGCGGTTGAACTCGCAGCAGGTGATGATCCCGTCCGCGTAGCTGAGCTTTTCGCGAAGATAGACCGGCGAGCGGTACAGGTCGGTACCGGCGTGCAGCCAGATGGAGAAGGGGACCGGCCGCTCGATCAGGCGATGAAACAGGTAGGCGCACGTGCCGGCATAGTTGCCCCAGTACGCGAGCACGTGATCGTATTGGTGGGCATACTGCGCCGCCCAGGCCCACGCCTTGGGGAAGACGTAGACACTTTTTGCGAGCGGTCCAGGTCCGAATCGCGCCGCGGCCACACTCACGGCGGCCGTGTCGCGCACAAAGGTTGCGACCTTCCGCACCGGCCACGGTCGCGCACGGCCCACGCTCTCCAGGAAGCGGAGGTGATGCACGCGGTGCCTCGGCAGGACGTCTTCGCCGAGGATGTCGAGGCGATAGCGCCACAGGTCCTGCTCGAGGGGCGCGACGGCGAACACGTCGATCTCCACGCCGGCGTCGAGCAGCGCCCGCATGTCACGCTCGAAAAAGGTGGCGACCCGTGCCGGGTACGTGCTGGTGAACACCGCGAGCCGCAGCGGCGACGGCGCGCTCACCATGAGAGGCGATGCTCCCGCATCCACAGCTCGAGCGCCAGGACGATGAACACCCGCTGATACAGGCCGCCCCGGCTGATGGTGCCGAGGTAATGCCCATCCCGCGCGCGACGGAATGCGTGCAGCCACTGCCGGATAACCTCTGGCGCGAGGATGCCGCCGGTGCGCGCGTCGCGCGAGAGGAGGAGCGCGGCGAGAACCTCGTAAAAGTCGTCGGGCACCATCACGTCCACGGGGATCGCGAACCCGTGCTTGGGATGTGCGGCGACCGCCGGCGGGAGCCACCGCTGGGCGAGGGCGCGCAGTACTTGCTTGCCGGTGGTGCCGTCGGTCTTGAGGCGATGCGGCAGCGTGAGTCCGAGCGCGACGACATCCTCGTCGAGCATCGGGACGCGCACCTCGATGCTCGCGCGCATGCTCATCATGTCCACCTTGCGCAGCATGTCGGACGGCAGGCTGACCTTGAACAGGGTCTCGGTCAGGCGCTGCGACAGCTCCTCCAGGTCGGTCACGCCGGGCGGGTCGTACGCGTCGAAGTGGCGCCAGGCGGGGAGGTACCCGTTCCGCGCGATCGGTCGCACCAGGTCCCGCTTGTCGTCTTCGCTCAGGTAGTTCGAGAGCCCCGAGATGAGGAACGCCCCATCGCGCGCTCCGACCTGCGCGAGCTGCACCGCCTTCGCCACTTGGCGACCCCAGTCTCGGGTCCATCCCGCGAACGCCGTGCCCCCCGCGCGCACCGCGTTGCCCAGCCAGGGGGGGAGCCGCATGAGCTGGATCAGCCGGTTGGCCCGCCAGAACCGCGCATACCCACCGAACGCCTCGTCGCCGCCGTCGCCCGACAGCGCGCAGATGATGCCTTGATCGCGGATCGCCCGAGAGATCCAGTACATCGGCAGCAGGCTCAGGTCGGCGAACGGCTGATCGAAGTGGCGCAGCAGATCGAGCACCGCCTCGGAGCTCATATTCCAGTCCCCGAGGTCGATCGTGCGGTGGGCGGTGCCGCAGTGCCGGGCGACCGCGACCGCGATCGCGGTCTCGTCGTGGCTCTTGGCGGGGAACCGCACGTTGAAGGTCGCCGTCGACCCGCCGGTGGCCCGACCGTGCGCCGCGACCACGAGCGAGCTGTCGATCCCGCCGCTCAGCAGGGCGGCCACCGGCACGTCGGCGACCGCCTGCCCCCGGACGGCCTCGAGCAGCGCGCCTTCCACGCGGGAGGCCGCGCCGTCGAGCCGCTGCACGCGGTCGGGCCGGGCGGCCACTTCGTGGAAGGAGATCGACCGCGGGCCGGCGGCGTCGACCGTGAGCACCGTCGCCTTGGGCAGCGCGTGCACGTTGGCAAAGCCGGTCGCGGGCTCGGGCACGTACCCCAGGCCGAGAAAGTCATAGCACGCCTGGCGGTCGATCTCCGGGCGGAACCCCGGCAGGGCCAGGATCGCCTTGATTTCACTGGCGAACGCCCACTCGCCGTCGTGGAGCGCGTAGAACAGGGGCTTCACGCCGAACCGGTCGCGGGCGAGGCACAGCGCTTGCCGGCGTGAGTCGTAAATGGCGAAGGCGAAAATGCCCCGCAGCCGGCCGGCCAGTCGCTCCCCGTGCTCTTCGTAGAGGTGCACCAGCACCTCCGTATCGGACGTGCCGCGGAACCGATGCCCGCGGCCTTCCAGCTCGCCCCGCAGATCTCGATGGTTGTAGATCTCGCCATTGAAGACGACGTAGACGCTGCCGTCCTCGTTGGGCATGGGCTGGTGCCCCGTCGGCGAGAGATCGATCAACGCCAGCCGGCGGTGAACGAGCTCGCACCGGTCGTCGCGGTAGTGCCCCTCGCCGTCCGGACCCCGGTGCGCGAGCAACGTCGAGACCCGGGGCGCCCAGCCGGGTGCGTCGCGCAACGCGACAGGATGGAACCGCCCCGCGACGCCGCACATATCAGGTGGACACCGTGGGCTGGCGACCGCTCGCCAGCGCGTACGCAAACGTCAGCCACAGGAGCGGCGTGGCGATCCAGTTCCCGCTCATGTTGACCACCAGCACGGCGGTGAGGAGGGCGAAGGGCGTGGTTCCCTCGACGCCGCGGCGCGCCCGCCAGGCGGCCCGCAGGCAGAGCCACGTCCCGATGGAGAAGGGGATCATTCCCAACAGCCCGGTCGACGTTAATACCTCGAGCGCGAGGTTGTGGGTGTCGCGGCGGGGCACGTGCTGCTCCGGGAGCCGGTTGCCGAGCTCGTACATGTTGTTGAGCGGGCCCCAGCCGGTGAGCGGTCGCTCGAGGACCATCCGCAACGCGGTCGGATAGATGCGCTCGCGTCCCGCCATGAACCCGGTTTCGGCCGTCTGGAGGAACCGGTTGCGCGTCCCCACGAACTGGTACGACACCCAGACCAGGAACCCGAGGGCGACCAGCACGGCGGCGGCGTTGCGCAGACGAGTCGCGACGCTCGCGCCACCCAGCGTGAGCGCCAGGAGCCCCGCGCCCAGGGCGAGCACGCCCCCGCGGGAGCCGCCCTGGACGATGGCGATGGCGATGGCGCCCACGACGGGCCAGGCGAGGGCGCGGGCCCATGGCGTGCTGTGCAAGCGCCCGTAGGCGAGCCCGAGCAGCGCGATGATGCCGCCGCTGAGAATCATCGCGATGTGGTTTTCGTTCTGGCCGAGGGCGGTGATGCGCACCCCCCCGGTCCACTCGACGATCCGCTCCGTGCCGATGCCGGCGAGCTGGATGGCGGCACGGAGCGCGCACGCGACCCCCAGCGACACCAGCGCGCCGCGGACGACATCCTCGTAGTCCAGCAAGTTGGAGGCGACCCAGAGCAGGAGCACCGCTTCGAGCAGCAGAATGAACAGCTTCTCGACCTGGTCGCCATAGTGCCCCCCGTCCACGACGAACGCGCCGAGCAGGACGTACAGGTACAAGCCGAACCACCGCACCGCCCAGGGGAGACGGGCGAGGCTGGTACGCGGCTGGAGCAGGGCGGCGAGCAGAAAGGCGGCGCAGGTGAGCGTCGTAACCTCCCAGGGGATCGTTCGCTTGGGATACTCGAACGGCAGGGAGAACACGAACAGGTAGAATGCCCAGCGCACCACGGGGTGCACGCCTCGACCCGGCGCTGGTGCGGGAGGACGCGCGGGAAGCGGCGCGCGCGTGAGCGAGGCAGTTGCTGGGGAGGTCAGCACCGGGCCGCCTCCTGGTCGAGCAGCGCCAGGACCTGCTCTGCGACGCGCGCCAGCGGCGCTTCGTCGGTGCGTATCGTGGCGAGGCTCGCTCCGCGGCGGGCGAGCGCCGCGCCCACTTGCGCGAACGCGACCCGGAACGAGGCGATGAAGTCCGCGATGTCCCGGTCGGTCTTGTGCTTGACCAGGTGAGGCTTGGCCCGGGCGCGGATGCGCTCTCGCAAGACCTCGTCGCGAGCGTCGAGGACCAGGACCAGCCGGACGACGGCGGCCCACTGCGCCAGCGCCCGCTCGCGCCAGCGCGCGAGCGCGGGGTCGCTCTGCGTCGCGGGACAGAACACACGAAGCCAGCTCAGCACCAGCACCGGGCCCTCCTCCAAGAGAAGCACGCGGCTGCCGTTGCCACTCGCACGCTCGAGGAGTTCGCCCAGCGCGTGCAGGCGAACGATCTGGCGGCTCTCGGCCCACGCGTGCCCACTCGTGCTGCGGCACAGGGCCAGGAGCGTCGGCAGCGCGCGCAGCGCGCTCGCCGCGAGGAGCGGCATCGGCAGGCCGTCCACGCCCAATCCAGCGCGAATCCTGCGGTCGCGCTCGCCGAGGATCCGTGCCAGCGTGCTCTTGCCCGCGCCCGGTGGACCGATCAGCTCGACCACCACCGGTCGCAACGGCTTCGGGTGGGCTAGAGCGCGGTCCAGATGACCCTCTTCAAGTCGGCCACGACTTCAGGCAGCGGCCGGTTGGCGTCCACGACGCGCGCCCGCGTCTGGCTCCAATCGGTCTCCCAGACTGTCCGGGCTCGACTGCGGACATAGTCGGCCGGCTCGGTCGTCTTGCGCCGGACGGCCGTTTCGGGATCGACCCGCAGCACGACGAGGAGGCTGTCGGGACCGATCCGGCTGTAATACCTCCGCTCGGCTCGCGCCAGGAGCGCGGCGAGCCGCGGGTACGGCACGCTGCCGACCAGCTCTTCGATACGCGGCCCTACGAACTGGTGGTTCTCGGGCGTCGGGTAGCGTTCGCAGATCGCGAGCCCTTGGTTGGCCGTGAAGCGGCGAACTTTGAGGTAGAGACGATAGCGGTCCCGTGCGGTCGCGAGGTGGTACAAGAGCTCGAGGTATTGCTCGAGGGTAGAGGTGCCCAGCCACTTGAACCACCCGGCGACGCGGATCGCCGCACCGACGGCGAGGGTCGCGAGGGTTTTCGGGGGCCGCCCCAGGTGTGCCCGCATCGTGGCGAAGTCCTTGGACAGCCAGGCGTGCAGTGCGGTGGCGCAGGTTGTCTTGCCCGCGCCGTCCCCGCCCGCCAACGCCACGATCTTCCCGCCGCCGGCGATGTACTTGTGCGAGGCAGGACCGGCGAGCACTCCCCCGAGAGTCCGAAGGCGCCCCCGCAGGGTTGCGAGTCGCAAAGCCAGGGGCGGGCGCCGGGCCTGCGTCCGCAGGCGCCGATGCAGGGCGTGCTTGACCAGCGCCCGCCGCCAGTTGGGGAAGCCAGGACGCAGAGCCTGGAGACACGTTTCGAAACAGGGGACGTCGATCCAGGGGAAGTGCCGGTCCAGGAGGTCGCGCAGGCGGTTCCGGTCGCTTCCTTCCTCGAGCTGCGCGAGCTCGGGCTGGACGTCTCGGAGCCACCGCGGGAGCCCGGGCACGAGCGTGTCCCGCAACGAGAAGCGCGTCACCGTGCGGAGCACGAGCAGCACGAGCTCCAGCTCGGCTGCCGGCGTCTGGAACACGCCGTTCTGGACCGCGGAGTCGAGGAGGGGCTGCTCGATGGGGAGGACGTACGTCGTCATCCAGGGCCGCCCAACCACCAGGCGATAGTGCACGTGGACGTGAAGCAGCTTGCCCGTGTCCCAGTCAAACCCGAAGTAGTGCAGCTCGTCGGGAATGCGCCGGCCGTGCCGGGAGTCTGCCAGCTTGAAGTCGAGCTCGCCCAGGAGGGCGGCAAAGCGCTGTTCGTCCGCACGGTCTACGAGCAGATCGATGTCGCCGTCGCCAGAGCCCCAGCGCTGCCGCTTCAAGTGACCCTTCCACTGGCAGTATCGGATTCCCTGTGTGCGCAAGGCCTCGGCCAGCCGGCTGACGAGCGGCATGATGCCGTTGCCCGGCGCCGGCGCTGCGCCCGCGAGCGTGACCTGCGGCTCGTGGAGAAACGCACGCAGTGCGGCGAGGAACCAGCGTCCGTCAGGCCCGAGGAACAGGCTCGGAGCGCCCCGCACGACCAGCACCAGGCCGCCCGCCGTTGCCGCGAGCGTCACGAACAACAGCTCCAAGGGAGGAACGCCCAGGCCACGGAGAGCGACCGCCGTTCCCCCGGCGACCAGCCCGGCGGCCGCGGCGAGGGCGAGTGCCGGCGTGTGGGCGTCCCAGAAGCTCCGCCACGGCAGCCGTGTCAACCGGAGCCCCAGATGGGCCATCAGGAAGAAGTTCACGGCCAGCGCGCCGACCACGCCCGCCGCGACGCCGTCGATGCCCCACGCCCTGCCGACCCACGCGCCCGTCAGCACGCACAGCGCGTACACCAGCTGCCGCCAGGCACGGTGATACACGGCGGCGGTGGCGCGGGCGGTGACGTCGCTGATCCGGTAGCTCGTGCGGAGGAACATGCCGAGCGCCAGGATCTGGAACGGCGTCACGACGGCAGTCCAGCGGGGTCCGAGCATCGCGCGGATCAACTCCGGCGCCACGATGAAGAGCACCAGGCTCGCCGGAAGCATGATGAGCCCCATCAACGCGACGCCGCGTCGGTATGCCTCCGCGAGTCTGCGAGTGTCGGTCTGGATGCTCGCCATCGCCGGGAACAGCACCCGATCCACCGCGTCGCCCAGGAGATGCGGCGGGCCGGCCATCAGCTCGTACGCCCGCCCGTAGAATCCGAGCGCCGTCGCACCGAGCCACCGCCCCACGACCAGGTTGTCGACCTGGAGCGCGAAATAGTTCGCGATCTTGGAGGCGGTGAACCCGCCTCCGTAGTACATGAGCTCCCCGAGGGCGGCGCGATCCGGGAGCAGGCGCACCGCCGGCGGCCGGCTGACGACCAAGATGACGGTATAGAGGGCCGTCTGGGCCATCTGCGCCGCGACCAGCGCCCACACGCCGGCATCGAGCAGCGCCAACACGACGCCGACCACTCCGTAGCCCAGGACGAACGTCAGCACTTCCATCGTCGCCAACCAGCGAAACCGCAACTCACGTTGCACTTGGGACTCGGCGATGGCCGAGAGGCCGTCCAGGGGGAAGATCCACGCGAGCACCCGCAGCACCGGCTCCACGCCCGCGATGTGGAAGAACCGCGCCGCGAACGGAGCCGACACCCAGAGGAGAACGCCGAGCAGCACGCCGAACAGGACCGAGGCGGAGAACGCGGCCTCGAGGTGACGGCGTTCGAGCACCGGTCGCTGGACGATGGCGGGAGCGAGGCCGAGCTGGGAAAAGATGGCCGAGAAGCCCATCACGACCAGCGCCGCCCCGACGATGCCGAAATCGGCGGGAGAGAGCAGCCGCGCCATGATCGCGAGCACCAGCAAGCGCAGCACGGCGTACACGACCTTGCCCCCGCCGATCCACACCAACCCGCCGAGCGTCTGGCGAGTGAGATCCCGATGTGTCTGTTGCGACGTCGGCATGCGCCAGCCAGGTCCTGTCTCAGGGCGATCGGTCAATGGCACGCTCCGCTGCCGCTGTCGGTGAAGCCAAACCCGGCAATCGGGATGAACTGCCAGGTGTAGCTGGTGGCGGCGAGCGTGAGTTTGAGCACGCCCGGCGTCCCGCTGTTGCGGACTTCGCTGTTGGCCGCCGCCCCGCTCTTGAAGGAGTTGACCCCGATTCCGCCGGTGCCGACGGTGAATTGCCGGATGCCCAGCTGGGGATCGGGCGCGCCGCTCGAAGTCTGCGGCGCGAAACGCTCGTAGACCTCGTAGTGCGCGTTGATCACGACCTCCGTCCCGGCGGCGTAGAGATCGTCCCACAGCGGCTTCACGGCGTCGTTGACCACCGGCAGCCCGGTGCCGGACGTGGAGCTAAAGCGCGGCAGGTGCCATATCGCGAGCGCGCATTGGGCAGGGTGGGCCGTGAGGTCGGCTCGGAGCCATTGCTCCTGGGGCGACCCGGCGGCGGTGGAGATGGTGCTGTTCAGCACCACGACGTGCCAGCTGCCCACGTCATAGCTGTAGTAGAACTTGCCAGGATCGCCGGCGGCGGCCCCGAAGTACTGCGTGTACGTGGCCGAGCCGGGGCTGAACCCCTCCATGTGGCCGATGGCGGGCCGGGTGCGTGCCTTGTGGCGACCCCACGAAGGGTCATAGCAGTTGATGAAGTCCGGCGGGGCAGTGCTCCCGCCCATGACGTTGTCGCCGACGGTGAAGACGGCGCCGGGGATGCCGTCGAGAAGCGCGGCCGTCGCCTCGTCATTGGTGCGATCGCAGCGTGCGATGTCCCCGGCTCCCACCAGCACTTGCGCCCCGATTGGCGCTGTGACCGGGACGGCCTGCGAAGTCGCGTTCGTGCCACCGGCGTTGTCGGTGACGGTGAGGCTCACCGTGTAGGTGCCGCCGGCGGCGTAGGTGTGGGACGGGCTCGCGACCGTGGCGCTTGCGCCGTCGCCGAAGCTCCAGCTCCAGGCCACCACGCTCCCGTCGGGGTCGGTGCTCGTGCTCGTGAAGCTGCAGGTCAGATCGCCGCACGCGGTGGTGAACGACGCCGTCGGCGGGAGATTCGGAGCGCTCACGGTGACGCTCTGCGAGGTCGAGCCCGTGCCGGCGCTGTTGTCGGTGACCGTGAGGCTCACCGTGTACGTACCGCCCGCGGCATATGTGTGCGAGGGGTTGGCGACCGTAGCGGTGGCGCCATCGCCGAAGCTCCAGCTCCAGGCGACCACGCTGCCATCGGGGTCGGTGCTGGTGCTCGTGAAGGAACACGCGAGCCCCGTGCAGCTGCGCGTGAGCGCGGCCGTGGGCGGCGTGTTGGGCGGCGTCACGGTGACGTTGTGCGACGTGGAACCGGTGCCGCCGCTGTTGTCGGTGACGGTGAGGCTCACCGTGTAGGTGCCGCCGGCCCCGTATGTGTGGGAGGGGTTCGCGACCGTGGCGGTCGCACCATCGCCGAAGGTCCAGCTCCAGGCCACCACGCTGCCGTCGGGGTCTGTACTCGTGCTCGCGTAGGTACAGGTAAGCGCCGTGCAAATCTCGGTAAACGCGGCCGTGGGGGACGTGTTAGCCGGCGCCACCGTGACGGCCTGTGAGGTCGTGCCCGTGGCGCCATTGTTGTCGCTGACGGTGATGCTCACGGTGTAGGTGCCGCCCGCGGCATACGTGTGAGACGGGTTCTCGATCGTGGCCGTCGCGCCGTCGCCGAAGCTCCAGCTCCAGGCGACCACGCTGCCATCGGGGTCGGTACTCGTGCTCGCGAAGGAACACGCGAGGCCCGTGCAACTCTGCGTGAAGGCAGCGGTGGGCGGCTGGTCCGGCGGCGTCACCGTGACGCTCTGCGACGTGGACCCGGTGCCGCCGCTGTTGTCGGTGACGGTGAGGCTGACGGTGTAGGTGCCGCCTGCCGCGTAGCTGTGCGACGGGTTCGCGACCGTGGCGGTCGCAGCATCGCCGAAGCTCCAGCTCCACCCGACTACGGTACCGTCGGGGTCGGTACTCGTGCTCGTGAAGCTGCAGGTAACCCCCGTGCAACTCTGGGTAAACGCGGCGGTGGGGGACGTGTTGGCCGGCGCTACCGTAACCGTCTGCGACGTGGATCCGGTGCCGCCGCCGTTGTCGGTGACCGTGAGGCTCACGCTGTACGTGCCGCCGGCGGCGTACGTGTGGGACGGGTTCTCGGTCGTGCCCGTCGCACCGTCGCCGAAGCTCCAGCTCCAGGCGGCCACGCTGCCGTCGGGGTCGGTACTGGTGCTCGTGAAGGAACACGCGAGGCCCGTGCAGCTCTGCGTGAAGGCAGCGGTGGGCGGCTGATTTGGCGGCGTCGCCGTGACGCTCTGCGACGTGGAGTTGGTCGTGCCCTTGTCGTCGGTGACCGTGAGGCTCACGCTGTACGTGCCGCCCGCGGCATACACGTGCCCCGGGTTCTGATCGGCGGACGTGGCGCCATCGCCGAGGCCCCAGCTCCAGGCCGCCACGCTGCCGTCGGGATCGACGGTCGCGTCCGTGAAGTGGCAGGTCAGGCCGCTGCAGCTCGAGGTGAACGAGGCCGTGGGCGGCCGGTTCCCCGGTGGTCCGTGGCAGGGAGCGCTGCCCGTGTCCGAGAACGTCTGGCCCGCCTCGGCGAAGAACCTCCATTGGTACCCGGTCGGGCGCAGCACGAGGCGCAACACCCCGTGTGCGCTGTTCTCCACCACCTCGCTGTTGGGCGCGATGGTACCGAGGGCTTCCAGGCCGGCGCCGCCGGTGCCGACCACGAACTCCCGGATCCCAGCAGTCGGGTCCGCGGTCCCGTTCGGCGTCATCGGCGCGAAGCGCTCGTAGGTGTGCTCGTGGCCGGTAATGATGATCTCGGCGCCCACTTGATAGAGGTCCTGCCACAGCGCGAGCCAGTCGGTGTTGCCGCTGCCGTGGAGAATACCGGAGCTGAACGTCGGCTCGTGCCAGATCGCCGCCGTGCACTGCTTCGAGCTGGCGGCGAGGTCCGCCTTGAGCCACCGCTCCTGCGTCGAGCCCGCGCTCGCGTCCACGTAGTTGTTGATGGCGACCACGTGCCAGGCCCCGAGGTCGTAGCTGTAGTATCCCTTCGTCGGGTCCCCCGCGGCGGCACCGAAGTAGCCGTAATAGCCTGGAGCGCCCGCGGTCGTATAGTCGTGATTGCCCGCCACCGGCTTGGTGCGCGCCTTGTGCCGTCCCCAGGACGGAGCGTAGCAATTCGTAAACTGAGCGGCCGTCCCGTCGGGATAGACGTTGTCTCCCGTGGTGAACACCGTGCCCGCGATGTTGTCGAGTAGCGCAGCGGTGGCTTCGTCCTCTGGAACATTGCAGACGGCGATGTCGCCGGCCCCGACGAGCACCGCGGCCGTGGTCGACACCACCGTCAGCGTGCTGGTGCCGCTCACGCCGTCGCTCGTCGCCGTGATGGTCGCGGTTCCCGCGGCCCACCCGAAGACGTCGCCGCCACCCGAAACCTTCGCGACCGCGGTGTTGCTGCTTGCCCAAGTGACGAGCCGGTCGGGCAGGGGGTTGCCGGCCGCGTCCTTCGGCGTCGCGGTCAGCGCGACGTCGAGCCCAATCTCGACGCTCGCCGGATTCGGACTCACGTCAACCGACGCCACGGCCGGGCCCGGCGTGTTGCCATGGCAATCGCCAGTCCCTGCGTCGGTGAACGTGAACCCAGCGATCGGGATGAACTGCCAGGCGTAGCCGCTGCTGCCGAGGGTGAGTTTCAAGACCCCCGGAGTGCCGCTGTTGCGCACTTCGCTATTCGGCGCCGAGCTGCCGGTGAAGCTGTTGACCCCGATTCCGCCGGTGCCGACGGTGAATTGCCGGATGCCAATCTGGAGATCAGCGGTGCCGGCGGGCTTCTGCGGGGCGAAGCGCTCGTACACCTCGTAGTGCGCGTTGATGACGATCTCCGCCCCGACGGCGTAGAGATCGTCCCACAACGGTTTCACGGCATCGTTGACTGCTGGGAGGCCGTTGCTCGAGGTGGAGCTGAAACGCGGCGCGTGCCACATGGCGAGGGTGCACTGGGCCGGGTGGGCCGCGAGGTCTGCCCTGAGCCATTGCTCCTGAGTCGAGCCGGCGGCGGTGGAGATGCCGCTGTTGAGCACCACGATGTGCCAGTCCCCCAACTCGTAGCTGTAGTAGAACTTCCCGGGGTCGCCCGCGGCGGCTCCGAAATACTGCGAGTAGGTGGCGGAGCCGGGGCTGAACCCCTCCATGTGGCCGATGGCGGGCCGGGTGCGTGCCTTGTGACGACCCCACGAGGGGCCATAGCAGTTGACGAAGTCTGGAGGGTTGCTGCTCCCACCCAGCACGTTGTCACCGACGGTGAAGACGCTCCCGGGGATGGTGTCGAGAATGGCCGCGGTGGCCTCGTCATTCTGCCGGTCGCAGCGCGCGATGTCCCCGGCCCCCACCAGCACCTGTCCCACCACGGTCCCGACCGAAGCCATCACGCCCGGCCCAGCCGGGCCACCGGGGCCGATGGATCGGTCGCCGGAGCAGGTCGCCAAGAGGACCGCCGCCAGGAGCGCGGCGGCCGCGGCGAGCGAGTGACGACTCAGGTTCATGCGAGGCCTCGTGAGGCGCGACAGCGTGTTCATCTGGAGGCGTCGCCAAAGCATGACTCGTGCGCCGGTGCCACGCGTTTAACCGCAAGTGACATCGTCAGTTGACAGGCGATGGGGCCGCCGCACGAGGTCACTTGCTGCAACATGCCTACAGCTTCGCCGGAGCACTGATACGGTCGCCCCCACGGTCCCTTCCAGCGGCGGTCGGTCAATGGCACGACCCGCTGCCCGAGTCGCCGAAGCTGAGCCCCGCGATGGGGATGAACTGCCAGGTGTAGCTGGTCGCCGCGAGGGTCAGCTTCAGCACGCCCGGCGTGCCGCTGTTGTGTGCTTCACTGTTGGCGAGCGTCCCGCCGTTGAAGCCGTTGAGGCCGATCCCGCCGGTGCCCACCGTGAACTGCCGGATGCCCAGTTGCGGATCCGCCGTGCCGTTCGGGCTCTGCGGGGCGAAGCGCTCGTAGACCTCGTAGTGTGCGTTGATGACGATCTCCGCCCCGGCGGCGTAGAGGTCGTTCCACAGGGGCAGGACGGCATCGTTCACAGCCGGAAGCCCGTTGCTCGAGGTGGAGCTGAAGCGCGGCACGTGCCACACGGCCAGCGTGCATTGAGCCGGGTGCGCGGTGAGATCCGCCTGTAGCCACTGCTCCTGCGGCGAGCCGGCCGACGTCGCGATGGCGCTGTTGAGCACGACGACGTGCCAGCTGCCCAGATCGTAGCTGTAGTAGAACTTCCCCGAGTCGCCTGCCGCCGTCCCGAAGTACTGCCAGTACGTGGCGGAGCCGGAGCTGAAGCCCTCCATATGACCCGTGGCGGGTCGGGTGCGCGCCTTGTGGCGCCCCCAGGAGGGATGGTAGCAATTGACGAAGTCGGGGGGCGCGGTGCTCGAGCCGAGGGTGTTGTCGCCCGCGGTGAACACGGTGCCGGGGATGGTGTCGAGAATCGCGGCCGTCGCCTCGTCGTTGGTGCCATCGCAGCGCGCGATGTCTCCGGCGCCGACGAGCACCTGCGAGGCGGTCTGAGCTACGACCGTCACCGGTTGCGACGTCGAGCTGCTCAACCCGCCGTTGTCGGTCACGCTGAGGCTGACGGTGTACGTGCCGCCCGCGGCGTAGCTGTGCGCCGGGTTCGGGGCGGTGGACGTCGTGCCGTCACCAAAGGTCCAGCTCCAGGCGACGACGCTGCCGTCGGGATCGCTGCTGGTGCTGGTGAATGCGCAGGCGAGCGCCGTGCAGCTCGAGGTGAACGACGCCACCGGTGGCTGGTTGGTCCCAGTCACGGTGATGCTCTGCGAGGTGGAGCCCGTGCTGCCGCTGTTGTCGGTCACGGTGAGGCTGACGGGGTACGTACCGCCAGCGGCGTAGCCGTGCGTCGGGTTCTGCGCCGTGGACGTCGTGCCGTCGCCGAAGGTCCAGCTCCAGGCGACGACGCTGCCGTCGGGATCGCTGCTCGTGCTCGTGAACGCGCAGCTGAGCCCCGTGCAGCTGCGGGTGAACGCGGCCGTGGGCGGCTGGTTCGTGAGCACGCTGACGGTGACGGCCTGAGAAGCAGTTCCCTTGGCGCCCTTGTTGTCGGTGACGGTGAGGGCGATGGTGTACGTACCGGCCGTGGCGTAGGTGTGTGACGGGTTTTGCGCCGTGGACGTCTTGCCGTCGCCGAAGTTCCAGCTCCAGCTGGCGATGGTGCCGTCGGCGTCGCTGCTCGTGCTCGTGAGCGTGCAGGCGAGCCCGGTGCAGCTGCGCGTGAACGCGGCGGTAGGCGCCTGGTTACTCACCGCGACGCTCAGCGAGGCGGCGCCCGTGGCGCCTCCGTTGTCCGTTACCGTGAGCTTCACCGTACGCGTGCCGTTGCTGCCGTAGGTGTGGGTCGGGTTTTGGGCCGTCGACTTCGTGCCGTCGCCGAGGTCCCAGCTCCAGGCGAGGACGCTGCCGTTGGGATCGCTGCTCGCGTCGGTGAAGGCGCAGGCGAGGCCGGTGCAGCTCGCCGTGAACGACGCGACGGGCGGCGGGTTGGTGGTCGCGCCTAGCGTCACGCTCTGCGACGTGGAGCCCTTGCCGCCTTTGTTGTCGGTGACCGTGAGGCTGACGGTATACGTGCCGTTGGCAGTGTAGGTGTGCGATGGGTTTTGGGCCGTGGACGTCTTGCCGTCGCCGAAGTTCCAGCTCCAGCTGGCGATGGTGCCGTCGACATCGCTACTGGTGCTCGTGAACGCGCAGCCGAGCCCGGTGCAGCTGCGGGTGAACGCGGCGGTGGGCACGTGGTTGGCCACCACGACGCTCAGCGACGCGGCGTCCGTGGCCCCGCGGTTGTCCGTCACCGTGAGCTTCACCGTACGCGTGCCGTTGCTCCCATACGTATGTGTCGGGTTCGGTGCGGTCGACTTCACGCCGTCGCCGAAGTCCCAGCTCCAGGCGACGACGCTGCCGTCGGGATCGCCGCTGGTGCTGGTGAACGCGCAGGCGAGCCCGGTGCAGCTCGCCGTGAACGATGCGACGGGCGGCTGGTTCGCTCCACCGACCGTGACGGTCCGCGAGACGGAGCCCGTGGCGCCGTTGTTGTCGGTCACCGTGAGCGTGACGCTGTAGGTGCCGCCGGCCGCGTAGCTGTGCGTCGGGTTCTGGGCGGTGGCCGTCGCGCCGTCACCGAAGGTCCAGCTCCAGGCGACGACGCTGCCGTCGGGATCGCTGCTGGTGCTCGTGAATGCGCAGTTGAGCCCGCTACAGCTCGGCGTGAACGACGCGACCGGGGGCTGGTTGGGCCCGATCACGGTGACACTCTGCGACGTGGCACCGGCGGCCCCGAGCCCGTCCTTCACGCTGAGGCCGACCGTGTACGTCCCCCCCGCGGCGTAACTGTGGGTGGGATTCTGGGCCGTGGACGTCGTGCCGTCGCCGAAGGTCCAGCTCCACGATGCGACGGTGCCGCCGTCGGGATCGCTGCTCGTGCTCGTGAACGTGCACGTGAGCCCGGTGCAGCTCTGCGTGAACGATGCCGCGGGTGCCTGGTTCGCGGTCACCTGCTGGGTCGTCGCACCTGTGGCGCCCTGGTTGTCGGTCACCGTGAGCGTCACGCTATACGCGCCCTCGGTGGCGTACGCGCGGGCGGCGTTCTGGTCCGTGGACGTCGTGCCGTCCCCGAGAGTCCAGCTCCATGCCACCACGCTCCCGTCGGGGTCGGCGCTCGTGTCGGTAAAGTGACAGGTCAGGCCGGTGCAGCTCGTGGTGAACGAGGCTCTGGGCGGCTGGTTTCCGGGCGGGCCGTGGCAGGGGGTGCTGCCCGTGTCGGCGAAGGTCTGGCCGGCTTCGGGGAAGAACTTCCATTGGTACCCGGTCGAGCGCAGCACCAGCCGTAGCACGCCGTGGGCGCTGTTGCTCACGGCTTCGCTGTTCGGCTGGATTGTCCCGAGGGCCTCCAGGCTGGCCCCGCCGGTGCCGACCACGAACTCCCGGATGCCGGACGTGAGGTCGAGAGCGCCGTTCGGCGTCATGGGCGCGAAGCGTTCGTAGGTGTGCTCGTGACCGTTGATGATGAGCTCCGCTCCGGCCTGGTACAGGTCCGTCCACACCGTGAGCCAGGTGTTGTTATCGCCGTGCAGGATGCCGGAGCTGAACTTGGGCTCGTGCCAGATCGCCGCCGTGCATTGTTGCGTGCTCGCGGCGAGGTCGGCCTTGAGCCACTGCTCCTGCGTCGAGCCGGCGCTGGCATCCACGTAGTTGTTGATGACGATGATGTGCCAGGCGCCGAGGTCGAAGCTGTAATAGCCCTTGGTCGGGTCACCGGCCGAGGCGCCGAAGTAGTTGTAGTAGCCCGGAGCGCCCGCCGTGGTGTAATCGTGGTTGCCCGGGGACGGCCTGGTGCGGGCCTTATGCCGTCCCCACGACGGGTCGTAGCAATTGGTAAACTGGGTTGCCGACCCGTCGGGATAGGCGTTGTCTCCCGCGGTGAACACCGTCCCTTGGATGTTGTCGAGCAGTGCCGCGGTGGCTTCGTCCTCCGGTGAGTCACACACGGCAATGTCGCCGGCTCCAACCAGCACCGCGGCCGTCGTCGACACCACGGTCACCGTGCTCGTGCCGGTCACGCCGCCGCTCGTCGCCGAAATCGCGGCGGTCCCCGTTCCCCACCCGGTGACGTCGCCCGTGCCGGAGACCTTCGCGACCGTCGAGTCGCTGGTGGACCAGATGATCAAGCGGTCGCTGAGCGGGTTGCCGGCGCTGTCGCGCGGCGTGGCGGTGAGCTGGACGTCCAGCGCCTGCTCCACGCTGGCGGGATTGGGATTGACGTCCACCGACGCGACCGTGGCGCCGGGCGTGGTGCCATGACAACCCTCGCTGTCCGAGTCGGTGAAGCTGAAGCCCGCGATCGGGATGAACTGCCACGCGTAGCCGTGGTCGGCGAGCGTGAGCTTCAGCACGCCGGGCGTGCCGCTGTTGCGCACCTCGCTGTTGGCGAGCCCGCCGCCGTTGAAGACGTTCACGCCGATGCCGCCGGTGCCGACGACGAATTCCCGGATGCCGAGCTGCGGATCGGGCGTCCCGTCAGCGCGCTGCGGGGCGAAGCGCTCGTAGTCCTCGTAGTGCGCGTTGAGCACGATTTCCGCTCCGGCGGCGTACAGATCGTCCCACAACGGCTTCACCGGGTCGTAGACGGCCGGTAGGCCGTTGCTCGACGTGGAGCTGAAGCGCGGCAGATGCCAGATCGCGAGCGTGCACTGCGCCGGGTGGGCAGCGAGATCGGCCTGGAGCCACTGCTCCTGGGGCGAACCGACGGAGGTCGCGATGTTGCTGTTGAGCACGACGACGTGCCACGTGCCCAGGTCGTAGCTGTAATAGAACTTCCCCGAATCCCCCGCGGCGGCGCCGAAGTACTGCCAGTAGGTGGCCGAGCCGGGGCTGAAGCCCTCCATGTGGCCCGTGGCCGGCCGGGTGCGCGCCTTGTGGCGGCCCCACGAGGGGTCGTAGCAGTTGATGAAATCAGGAGGGGTCGTGCTCCCACCCAGGACGTTGTCGCCGATCGTGAAGACGGTGCCGGGGATGGTGTCGAGAATGGCGGCCGTCGCCTCGTCGTTGGTGCGATCGCAGCGCGCGATGTCGCCGGCCCCCACCAGCACCTGGCCCACCACCGTCCCGACCGAAGCCATCACGCCCGGTCCAGCCCGGCCACCGGGGCCGATGGATCGGTCGCCGGAGCAAGTCATGAGCACAGCCGTCGCCACGATGGCGGCGGGCACGGCGAGAATGGCGCGGGGGTTCAGGAGCACGGGAACAGACTCCAGAGGAAGAAGGGAGGGCGCACGCCTACACCTTCGCCGGTGGGCTGAAACGGTCGCCCCCACGGCGGGACAAGAGGGCTCGGGCCTCGGCCATTTCGGGCGGTTCGGGGAACGTGCGCCGCCCGAAAACCGAGGCCGCGATCACCATGAGGGTGCGCCCCACGATGGTCGCGTCGTACCACAGCGATGCCCGCCGCACGTACACCCGGTCGAGCGCCAGCACGAGGGGCAGCAAGCGCTCCGCGTATGCTCGTTCCGGGTCGGTGCTGCCTACCAGCGGCTCGCCGTGCGTCGAATCGTACAGGCTCCCCGGACTCGCGAGGCCCGGGCGGACCCGGAGCGTTTCCCCATGCTCGGGCGCGTAGTAGCTGCGCACGATGTCGGGGTGCTGCGGGCGCGGGCCCACGAGGGACATCTCGCCGCGCAGCACGTTCACGAGCTGTGGTAGCTCGTCGATCTTGAGCCGGCGCAGCGGGCGGCCGAACGCGAACACGCGCGGGTCGTGCTCGGCGGTGATGACGCTGCGCGAGCCGGAGTGGCGCAGGTGCATCGTGCGCAGCTTGTACATCGTGAACGGGCGTCCGTCCCGACCGACCAGCCGCGCGCGATACAGGATCGGGCCGGGACTCGACAGGCGGATCCCCACGGCCGCCACCAACAGGACCGGGGCGGCGGCCACGAGGCCGAGCGTCGCGACGACGACGTCAAACAGGCGTTTGGCCACCGCGCAGGCTCCGTCGCACCGTCATGAACACCTCGGCGGCGTCGAGGCAGCAGTGATTGCCCCAGGCGCGTGCGCGATGCCGCAGCGCATCGAGCGAGCGGGGATGCGGGTACTCGCGTACCTCGCTCTCGTAGCACGCCATGGCGCACAGCTTCTGCTCGAGTGTCTCGGAAATGTCGATCCACGTGTCGGGGACGAAGGCCCGCGGGTAGCCCCACTCGGTGCTCGAGGCGGTGTCGAAGGCGTACACCGCCTCGATGTACGGCTCGATCGGCCGCGTGGCCACGAGCGCGGCCCGGAACAGCAGCTCGTGGTCGCGGTTGGCATCGCCACCGAACTGACAGTAGACCACCGCGGGGCGCACGTCACGCACGACGCGCTCGAGCGGGGTGATGAGATCGACCAGCGACAGCGTGTCGAGCCGCTGATCGGCGAAGCCCAGCTGGCGGGTCTCCCGCAGACCGAGCGTCCGGGCGGCCCGGCGGATGTGCTCGGGCTGCCCGACGCCTCCCGGTCCGTAGCGGAGCGACTCGCCTTCACACGCGATCACGGCCGTCACCTCGTCGCCCGCGCGGACGTGCAACGCCGCCGTGCCGCCGCAGCCGAGCACTTCGTCGTCGGGGTGGGCGGCGATGACCAATACGCGCTGACTCATGCGTCTCGACCTCTAGCGGCGGTACCGGCGCACGATGTCGAGGACGGCCGTGATGACGTAGGCCGCGTCGGCGTCCGAGAGCCGGGCGCTCAGCGGGAGGCTGAGCATGCGCCGGTAATTGGTGAAGGCCACGGGGAAGCTTTCGGGCCGGTAGCCGTACTTGTCCCGGTAGTACGGGTGCAGGTGGATCGGAATGAAATGCACCGACGTGCCGATATTGCGCTGCTTCAGCTCGTCGATGAACACGTTGCGATCGATGCGGAGCGCTTCCTCCCGGAGCCGGAGGACGTAGAGGTGCCACGCATGCTCCACGTCCGACCGCTCGGCGGGCACTTCCAGCGCGTCCTGGCCCGCGAACGCCTCGGTGTACAGGCGTACCACCGCCCGGCGCCGCTCCTGGAAGCGGGCGAGCTTGCGCAGCTGCCACAGCCCGAGCGCCGCCTGAATGTCCGTCATGTTGTACTTGAAGCCCGGCGCGACGACCTCGTAGAACCAGGCCCCGCCCCGGTCGTAGCGGCTCCAGGCATCGCGGCTCATGCCGTGCAGGCTCAGGGTCCGCGCGCGCTCGAGGAACGCCGCGTCGCCGGTGAGCATCCCGCCCTCGGCCGTCGTGAGGTTCTTCGTGGCGTAGAAGCTGAAGGCGACCGGGTTCGCGCCCGAGCCGATGGGGCGTCCCTTGTACTTGGCGGGCAACGCGTGGGCCGCGTCCTCGACCACGGCGACACCGGCGGCGCGCGCCAGCTCGCCGATGGGGTCGAGGGCGGCGGGGTGCCCGGCGTAGTGCACCGGCAGGATCGCGCGCGTCTGCGGTGTGAGCGCCGCGGCGACGAGCCCGGGATCGAGGTTGAGGGTGTCCGGCTCCACGTCCACCAGGACGGGCCGGGCGCCTACGTGCTCGATCACGTTGACGGAGGCCGCGAACGTCATGGGCGTCGTGATCACCTCGGCGCCCGGTCCGATGCCGAGGGTCACGAGCGCCGTATGGAGGCCCGCGGTGCATGAATTGAGTCCCAGGGCGCCGGGCGCGCCGAGGTAGGCGGCGAACTCCTGCTCGAAGCGCTTGGCCTTCGGCCCCGTCGTGATCCAGCTCGATCGCAGGGTGTCGACGACCTCCTGGATTTCCTCTTCGCCGATCAGCGGAGCGGCGAACGGCAGGAAATCGCGGAGCGGGGTGGGGACGTGGGGCGGCGCCGTCGGGAGCTCGGAAACCGACGCGGCGGGCTCAGGTCGTGTGGTCATGCCATCCCAGTGGGTGAGTGCGCGCGCCGAGCTTTGCACTTCTTGTGCGCAGGCTGACGGCTTGTGGCCGAAGCGCTTACGCGCCCGGCCGCTCGCGACGAGCGGGACAGATGACGCGACGGACTTACAACTGCGCTGGCGTTGTGCGACGATGCGGCGGCGCCCGCTGCGCCCGATTGAGGTGGACCGCTTGAGCCGCTCGCCAAGCCGTTCGAGAAGCGCGTTGCGGCCTGCCGCTCACATTGTGGCAGGTTCCTTACAGCGCGTGGGCCGAGCCGGGACCCGCGTAACCACGGTGCCCGCTATCTGCCTGTTGCACGGCAGGTTGCCCCTGCGGGTGCGGCGGGCCCCGCGGTACCGACCTTGCGCAATGTGCTCGGTCTAAAAGGGACGGTAGCGCATGACGACCGACGGTTTCCCTGCACGGTTAGACACAACGAGATCAGAGCGACTCTCCCCGTTGGGGGACCGGAAAGCGGCGGCGCGCCACGCTGCTCCGCCGCCGCTGGACGGCGGGGACTGGCTCGCCGACGCGCAGCGCTACCTGCGCTCCGTCCGGCGGCATAAGTGGCTGGTGCTCACCCTCACCTTGGCCTCGACCGTCGCCGGCGTCGAGCTGTCCGTGTACGCGCTCGCGCCCAATTACACCGCGCGGGCCACGGTCTGGATCCAGGTACCCGCGCACCAGGCTCGCGATGAGGGCCCGATCTGGTCGGGCCGGCTGCCGATCTCGTCGGGCTGGATCGACCTGATCCGGACCAACATCGTGCTCGAAGACGTGGCGCGGCGGATGCGGCTCTACGTCACGGAGGTCTCCAGCGACTCGGCCGCGCTGACCACCTTGGCGATCAAGCAGCGCGTACGTCCAGGCACGTATCGTCTTGCGGTGGACTCGACGGGGATGGCCTTTACGCTCTTCGACGACGCGGGGGCCTTGCTCGACCGGGGGGCAGTCGGCGATTCGATCGGGGCGTCGCTCGGCTTCGCGTGGGTCGCACCCGCTGGGGTGCTCCGGGCCGGGGAAGTGGTGGTGTTCACCGTGACGACGCCCGCCGAAGCCGCCACGCGGCTCGGCCGAGAGCTCAAGGTGAGCTCCGATGTGGACGGCAATTTCCTGCGGCTCGAGCTCGCCGGGCCCGACCCGGCTGCGGTCACGGTGACCGTGAACGCGGTCGCAGCGCGGTTCGCCGCCGCTGCGGCAGACCTGAAGCGCGACAACCTGACACAGCTGACCGGCATCCTCGCGGCGCAGCTGGAGCGGGCGCAGGCGAATCTCCGGAGTGCCGAGGCCGCGCTCCAGAGCTTTCGCGTCACGGCCGTCACCCAATACGCCGACGGCGCCGCGCCGGTGACCCCGAACATGCGGTACCCGCAGGATCCGGTGTTCGCAGGCCTGCTCGACATGAAGGTGCGGCGCGGAGAGCTGCTCCGGGACCAGGCGGCGATCAAACGGATCCTCGCCCAGTCGCCCGAGTCGGGGCTCCTGGTGGATGCGCTCGCGACGATCGGCTCGGTGGAGCGGTCCACCGAGCTGAGCCAAGCCCTGCGTGACCTCACGGCGAAGCAGGCCGTGCTGCGAGCGCTCGGGGCGCGCTATACGCCCGAGGCTCCCGTCGTGCGGCGGGTCGCCGCGGAGGTGGCGGCGCTGGAGCGGCAGACGATCCCGATGCTGGCGACCGCGCTCGCGCGGGAGCTGAAGCTGCGCGCGGGGGAGCTCGAGCAGCGCGTGGACTCGGTCGCGCGCGACTTGCGACGCATCCCGCCGCTCGCGGTGGAGGAGACGCGGCTGCAGCGCGACGTGACACAGTCGGCGCAGGCGGTCGCGAACCTGCAGCAGCGCTACGACGAGGCGCGCCTGGCCGAGGCGAGCAGCATTCCCGACGTGCGGTTCGTGGATCCGGCGCTCGAGCCGCAGGAGCCCGCC
>Ga0137366_10000635_pt1 | contig 23999 bp, 26 predicted proteins | sample SagtaG_8_FD_104938 | JGI IMG/M metagenome (GOLD analysis project Ga0137366, IMG submission 104938) | Vadose zone soil microbial communities from Sagehorn Ranch, Mendocino, California, USA - Sage1_L_60_16 metaG | ecosystem: Environmental > Terrestrial > Soil > Vadose zone | place: USA...
CGGCGACACCGACTCGGTCTTCGTCCGCTCCGGTCTCGGCGACGAGGCCAACCACGCGGTGCTCTCCGGCCTTGGCCGCGAGCTGGCGGCGGCGCTGAACCGGCACCTGGCCGAGGGCATCCGCGAGGAGCACGACGTCGCCTCCCACCTGTCGATGCGGTGCGAGAAGGTCTACCGGCGCTTCTTCATCCCGCGGCTCCGCGGCGACGCCAGCCCGGACGGGCGTGGGCGCGGCAAGGGCTACGCCGGCCTGCTCCTCCTGCCGGGGGACGCGACCGAGGTGGAGGTGCGCGGGATGGAGGCGGTGCGCAGCGACGCGACGCCGCTCGCCCGCCGCTTCCAGGTGGAGCTACTGCGGCGCCTCTTCTCCGGCGACGGGGAGGAAGGGCTCCGCGCGTTCGGCCGCGAGACCGCAGCCCGGCTCCCCCTGGGCGAGCTCGACGGCGAGCTCGTGTACCGGAAGGCGCTCCGGCGTCCCGCGGAGGCGTACGAGACGCAGACGCCGCAGGTCCGCGCGGCGCGTCTCCTGGGCTGGACGAGCCGCCGTGGGCGCGTGGACTACGTGATGACCCGCGCCGGCCCGGAGCCGGTGGAGGCGCGCAGCGGGGCGCCGCTCGACTACGAGCACTACCTGGAGCGGCAGCTCCGCCCCATCGCCCAATCCATCGCCCAGGCCCTCGGCACCACCGCCGACGAGTGGCTGGGCGACGCCGGCCAGCTCGGGCTCTTCGCCTCGCCCGACGCGGGGCGCTGAGCGCTCTGCGGACCGTCGACCCGACTTCAGCCCGTGCTCGCCCGGATCTGGCCAGACCGAAAGCCCGGGGGTACTCCCCCCGGACGCCACCATCGCGACTGCACCCGCCCTGTCGGGGACTCGGCCTGGCGCTTGCCGGGAGGTCTGGCACGACGTACCATGACTACGCGTTATGGCTGATACCGCGTGTTGCGGTTCTCTCAGGACGATTGGGCTCCTTATGAAGCAGACAGAGGCTGTCGAGTTCGCGTCTCAGCCAAAGCTACGGCGCCCGGAGGCCCTGTGGACGTCGCAGGACGTAGCCGATTTCCTGCAAGTGAGCCTGCGCTGGGTCGAGAAGCAGCGCGCTCTGGGTGTCCTGCCGTGTGTCGCGCTCCCAGGTCGGCGACTCGTCCGGTACGATCCAGAGACGGTTCGGACATGGGCGCTTCAGCGCATGACAGCCGGGCAGGGTAACGTTCGCTGAGGGAGTACATGATGGCGTCAGCGTTCGAGAAGCGCCGGGGCAAGTTCTACGCGCGGTGGAAGGACGCCAACGGCGGTTGGCAGGACACCCCAACGAATGCGCGCACGAAGAGCGAAGCGAAGCGCATCGCGGTGGAGCTCGAGACGCGGGCGTGGCGGGAGCGCATGGGCCTCGAGCAGCTCCGGGCGGAGGACGGCGGCGGCACCGTCCGCGACCTGCTGAAGTGGTGGCTCGAGGCGTTCTCGGAGGACGCGCCCTCACATTCCCGGAACGAGTCCGCGATCAAGAAACATCTCCTGCCGGCGAAGATCGCGGACCTCAGGCTCGCCGAGGTCACGAGGGGCCGCATCGAGTCCTTCCTCGACGCGAAACAGAAGGAAGGTCTCTCGGCGCAGACGGTGAACCACCTCCGAGGGTTTCTGTCGCGCGCCTTCAGCGCTGCAATCGACCGCGAGCGGTGGCAGGGGACGAACCCCGTCGCCGAGACTGCCAAGCGGCAAGGGCCGAAGCGACACCCCGATTTCCTCCGCTTCGAGGAAGTGGCTCCCGTCATCGCCGAGGTGCCGCCGCAGCACTTCCATCGCTTCGTGACGACGCTCTACACCGGGCTCCGCAAGGGCGAGCTGCGCGCGCTGCGAAAGAGCGACATCGACTGGTCCCTCAAGGCGATCTGGGTCCGGCGATCAGGCGCCCGCGACACGACCAAGGGTGGGCACGACGAAGTTATCCCGATCCATCCGGACCTCGAGTCCGTGCTTCGCGAAGCGGTCGCCGCCTCTTCGTCCGAGCTCGTGTTCCCGGCGCCGCACGGCGGGATGGTGCGCCACGACTTCAGGTTCGCGGACATCCTTCGCCGCGCGATGGCCAGGGCCGGGATCGTGGAGGGCTACCTGCACGTCTGCCGGAAGAAGGGCTGCGGCCACGAGGAGAGGGCAGGGGACTCCGAAGAGCGGAAGTGCCCCGCGCACGGCATGCGGCTCTGGCCGAAGCCGCTCGTCCGCAGGCTCACGTTCCACCACCTGCGGCACACGAACGGGAGCCTGTTCCTGATGTCGGGGGTGCCGCTCGAGGTCGTCCAGCGGATGCTGCGCCATACGGACCCGAAGATCACCTCGGGCGTCTACGGGCACCTGCTCATGAACTACCAGCGCGAGGCGATCGCGCGGGCGCGGCTGCTGCCGGCCGAGCTTCTCTCGTCGGGGGCACCGGAGCCGCAGCCAGCCGCACGGAGTGACCTCCCGCTTGCTGACATCTTGCTGACGGAGTCGACGAACAGTGAAGCAAAGGCCGGAACCCCCAAGAAGAAAACCTTGAAAGTTCCGGCCTCTGTAGTGGCGCGCGATACAGGATTCGAACCTGTGGCCTTCGGCTCCGGAGGCCGACGCTCTATCCAACTGAGCTAATCGCGCAAGTCGTGGTGGCGGCGTGACGTATGCCGTGAGCACCCCCTCGCGTCAAGCGCGAACGGGCGCGGCGACCGGGCGGGGGACCCGCAGCGCGACCGGGATCGCCGGCCACCTCCGGTGCGCGCGAGCGGTCCTCGCGACGCGCGTCGGCGAGGGTGCGGCGCGCCGCGGTCTGCTTGAAAATCGGCCATGTGGCATGGTAGTCGACACGCCCCGTGTCCTCCATCCACTCCATCGAACAGCTGCTCAAGCTCACCGCCGTCGCCTGTGCGGCCGTCGCGGCTGCCATCATCCTCTGGTACCTCGTCCGGCGGCCTCCCCTCGGCCGGCTCACCAAGGTGCTGCTGCTGCTCGGACTCGGGCTGCTCCCGGTCATGGTCGCGCTCACCGGGAACATCGCCGGCTACGAGTACACGCTGTCGCGCCCGTTCTGCGGCTCCTGCCACGTGATGGGGCCGTACATCCGCGACTCCGAGGATCCGCAGTCGCAGAGCCTCGCCGCGATCCACAGCCGCAATCACAAGTTCGGCGAGCAGAGCTGCTACATGTGCCACGCCGACTACCAGATGTTCGGCGCGATCACGACGAAGATGAACGGGATGAAGCACCTGTACTACTACATCACGGAGTACGCGAGCACCGGCCCCGACGGCGAGGGCGGCCCGACCATCAAGCTCTACAAGCCGTTCAAGAACGACAAGTGCATGCAGTGCCACTCGACGGCGGCGAAGAAGTACGTCGAGACGCACAGCGACCAGCTCGAGCAGATCCGGTCCGGCGACATGCTGTGCATCGACTGCCACAGCGAGGTCCACCCGACGGCGCTCTCCCGCCGTCCCGGCGCGAAGAAGACGGAGGAGAAGAAGTGAAGCACAACCAGGTGAAGAAGCTGGTCTTCCTCTCCGGCATCGCCACCCTGGCGGCGCTCGCCATGATGGTCCTCTCCATCGTGTCGCCGAAGCCCATCTACCTCGTGCTCGCCATGAGCGTCGGGCAGGGGCTCGGGACGATGTCGCTCGCGCTGTACCTCCTCGCCATCGTGCTCGATCTCCAGGGAGGCGCGGTGAGCGGCGCCGCCTACGAGACGTCACTCGAGACGACGCAGGAGTCGTCGGACGAGGACAAGCACGCGAAGTAGCCTGCGCGGCGGGTCGACCTCGCGCGGCCCGGAGCTCGGCGCGGTCTCGCTCACGTCTGGAATGCCGAGGTGCGGACGCGGCGCCTGCTCGCGCACCACGTCGGCCCTGGTCGTCCCCGACGCAGGGGACGCGTGCTTGACCGGTGTCGTACCGCCCTGCTAGTAGCAAACACGGACTGAAAGAACAGGGAGCGCCTCGCCCATGGCAGTTCGCGCCATCGCCATCGAAGACGACGAAGCCGTAGCGCGGCTCATCGCCCAGGTCCTCGCGTCGCACGGGTTCGACGTGGTCGGCACCGCCGCCACCGGCGAGGACGGGGTCGCCCTCGCGCGGAAGGAGCGTCCGGACGTCGCGCTCGTCGATCTCGGGCTCCCGAAGATGAGCGGCGAAGACGTCATCCACGCCATCCACACCGAGCTGCCGAAGACGAAGTGCATCGCGCTCACCGCGGTGGACATCCCGGCGCGCGTCCTCGGGGCGCTCCGCGCCGGCGCTTCGGGGTACATCCTCAAGCCCTTCCACGCCTCCGAGCTGGCCCGCGCCGTCGACGAGGTGCTCTCCGGCGACGCCGCGCCGATCAGCCCGCGCGCGGCCAAGGTGCTCCTCGGCGAGCTGCGCGGCGATCCTCCCGATCAGCGTGGTGGTCCGGCGCTGTCGAAGCGCGAGCTCGAGGTGCTGGAGCTGCTCGTGCACGGCCACACGTACGCGGACGTCGCGTCGGCGCTCGGCATCGCCGAGGGCACGGTGCAGACGTACGTGAAGCGCATCTACGAGAAGCTCGACGTCTCGACCAAGGCGGAGGCGGCGCTGCTCGCGGTCGCCCGCGGCCTCGTCAAGCCGTAGGGCCGGTGCCCCCGGCTCAACGGTCGCTTGCCCGTAACACGGGCGACCGGCCGAGCGCCACCGCGGCTGTACCCTACCGGGCCGTCAGGAAATCAATCGAATCGTCAGTGGGTTCGCTCCCATTCGTACCCGCTTCCGGGTACGCCTTGACTTACAAGGTCGCCTCCCTATAATGAGGCCCTTTCGCCGCCTCCGGAAGTAGCGCAAATGCGCGTCAACATTGACGAAATCAAGGAGGGCGGGCTCCAGCGCGCCTGGGACCTTCCCCGAGAAGCCGTGGACGAGATCGTCAAGGGCGACAACGCGGGTTATCGCGCGCGCGGTCCGCTCCACATGGACGCACGGCTCCAGAAGGTGGAGCAGCGGGTGCTCTTCGGGGCGCACGGCCAGGCGGCGCTGACGGTCCCGTGCGGGCGCTGCCTCACGGCGGTGAGCCTCGACGTGCCCGTGGACATCGAGATGTCGTTCGTCCCGGCCGCGAAGGCGACGGACGAGGAGCATGGACGCGAGGACCGCGGGAGCGCCCGGGTGGCCGGGAGCTTCGGTACCGAGGACGTGAACGAGGAGACTTACTCCGGCAAGGTCATCGACCTCGATCCGGTGGTCCGGGAGCAGATCCTGCTCGCGTTGCCCGGCTACCCGGTGTGCCAGGAGGGCTGCAAGGGGCTCTGCTCCGCGTGCGGAGCGAACCTGAACGAGCGCGAGTGCGGCTGCGACCGCCACGTGCCCGACCCGCGCTGGGCCGGGCTCGAGAAGCTCAAGCACAAGTCCAAGGAGGAGTGACGCCGTGGGAGTTCCCAAGAAGCGTACATCCAGCATGCGCCGCGACCGTCGCCGCGCGGCGAACTTCAAGATCACGCCGGCCAACGTGACGAAGTGCCCGAAGTGCAAGGAGCCGGTCCTCTCCCATCGCGCTTGCCCCTCCTGCGGTACGTACAAGGGCGAGCAGGTCACCCCGGGCGAATAGCCCGAGGCCATGAGCGAAGAGCGCGCGCTGCCGGTCGCTGTCGATGCCATGGGGGGCGACAACGCCCCCGCGGCCATCATCCAGGGTGCGATCGATTCGGCGCGGCAGGGTTTGCCGGTCGTCCTCGTCGGCCCCGAGGCGGTGGTGCGTGAGGAGCTCGCGCGCCACCGCGGCGTCGAGACCCTGCCCATCACCGTGAAGCACGCCTCCGAGGTGGTCGCGATGGACGACCACCCCGGCCAGGCGATGCGGCGCAAGAAGGACAACTCGATCCGCATCTGCTTCGAGCTCGTGAAGCACGGCGAGGCCTGCGGGATGGTGTCCGCCGGCAACTCGGGCGCGGTGATGGCAGGCGCCATCTTCGTCCTGGGGCGGCTGCCCGCGGTGGAACGCCCGGCCATCATCTCCGTGCTGCCGGCGCTGAAAGGGCACCCGCTCCTGCTCGACATGGGCGCGAACGTCGAGTGCAAGCCGATCCACCTCGTGCAGTTCGCGCTCATGGGAGAGGTCTACGCCCGGCGCGTCATCGGGGTAGAGAGGCCGAAGGTGGCCGTCCTCGCGAACGGCGAGGAGGACTCGAAGGGCACGGACCTCACGCGCGCCGCCGCGGGGGCGCTGCGCCGAGCGACCGGCATCGACTTCCGGGGCTACTGCGAGGGGCGCGACCTCCTCACCGGCGAGCTCGACGTCATCGTGACCGACGGGTTCACCGGCAACGTCGCCCTGAAGACGATGGAGGGGACGGCGAAGGTGGTGGGCGAGCTCATCAAGAGCGCCCTCAAGTCGTCGCCGCTGTCGGCGATGGGGGGGCTCCTCGCGAAGCGTGCCCTCGGCAAGATGAAGCAGAAGATCGACTGGCGCGAGATCGGCGGCGCACCGCTCGTGGGCGTCGCGGGCGTGGGCTTCATCACGCACGGCCGCTCCGACGCGCTCGCCATCCGGAACGCGGTCCGCCGGGTGCGGGCCGCGGCGGACGCGCACGCCACGGACGAGATCGCCCGGGCGGCAGGGCAGGCGGAGGCGCTGCTGGCGGGGGCCAGCGACGTGGACGGAACTCGGCAAGGGCAGGCCCGCACGGCGACGCCCGAGGTGTGAAAGGAACGAAGATGCGCTCGCAAATCGTCGGAACCGGTTCCTACTTGCCGGAGAAGGTGCTCACGAACCTCGAGCTCGAGAAGCTGGTCGAGACGAGCGACGATTGGATCGTGTCGCGGACGGGGATCCGCGAGCGCCACGTCGCGTCCGCCGAGGAGGCCACGAGCGACCTCGCGCTCGCGGCGTCGAAGCGCGCCCTCGAGATGGCCAAGATCGACGCCGCCGACATCGACCTCATCGTGGTGGGCACGATCACGGGCGACCTGCCGTGGCCCTCCACCGCGGCGCTCCTGCAGGGCATGCTCGGCAACAAGAAAGCCTTCGCGTTCGACGTGTCGGCCGCCTGCTCGGGCTCGCTCTACGCCCTCTCCATCGCCGACCGCTACATCTCGAGCGGCGTCGCGAAGAAGGCCCTGGTCGTCGGCGCGGAGACGCTCACGCGCATCGTCGACTGGAAGGATCGCAACACCTGCATCCTCTTCGGCGACGGCGCGGGCGCGCTCGTGCTGCAGCCCACCGACGACGCGAGGCGCGGCGTGCAGTCGATCCACCTCCACACCGACGGCTCGCAGTGGGGCATCCTGCACCAGCCCGGCCCCGGGTCGCGCAACCCGCTCACGCCGGAGCTGCTCGAGAAGCGCAAGCAGTACCTCTTCATGAACGGCCGCGAGGTGTACAAGTTCGCCGTCCGCGCGCTGGAGGACTCGAGCCGTGAGGCGCTCGCCGCGAACCACCTCGCGCCGGGCGACGTCACCCACGTCATCGCGCACCAGGCGAACAAGCGGTTCCTGGACGCGGTGCTGGAGCGCCTCGAGATCCCCGCCTCGAAGTGCTGGATGAACCTCGAGAAGTACGGCAACACCTCCGCCGCGAGCGTCCCGATGACGCTCGACGAAGCCAACCGGGCCGGCTGGTTCAAGCCCGGCGACACGATCCTCATCATGGCGATCGGCGCCGGCATGGCCTGGGGCGCGGGCGTCATCCGCTGGTAGGAGAGGCGATGGGCAAGCTCGCGTTCATCTTCCCGGGGCAGGGCTCGCAGGCCGCCGGAATGGGCAAGGCGCTCGCCGAGGCGTCGGCCGCGGCGCGCGCGGTGTTCGACGCCGTCGACGCCGCGCTGGGAGAGAAGCTGTCGGAGCTGTGCTTCCAGGGGCCGGACGAGCAGCTCAAGCTCACCGCCAACACGCAGCCCGCCATCCTGACCGTCTCGGCGGCGGTGGTGGCGGCGCTCGCGGAGCACGGCATCCAGCCCGACCTCGTCGCGGGCCACTCGCTCGGCGAGTACTCCGCGCTCGTCGCCACGGGCGCGCTCGGCGCCGCGGACGCCGCGAGGGCGGTGCGCGCGCGCGGGACGTTCATGCAGGAGGCGGTGCCTGCCGGACAGGGCGCGATGGCGGCGGTGCTCGGCCTCGAGCCCGCCCGCGTGAAGGCGATCTGCGAGTCGGTCGAGGCGGCGACGGGCGCCGTCTGCTCGCCGGCGAACTACAACGACCCCGGGCAGACGGTCATCGCGGGGGCGGCGGGCGCGGTCGAGAAGGCGAGCGGCGAGCTCAAGGCCGCGGGCGCGAAGCGGGTCCTGCCGCTCCCCGTCTCCGCACCCTTCCACTGCGCGCTGATGCAGCCGGTCCAGGTGCGCCTCGAGCCGGTGCTGCGCCGGATCGCGTGGCAGCAGCCGCGGGTGGCGGTGGTGACGAACGTGGAGGCGAAGCCGAACCGCGAGGTCGCGCGCATCGTGCCGCTCCTGCTCGAGCAGGTGACCTCCCCGGTGCGGTGGATCGAGTGCGTCCAGGAGATGGTGCGACTCGGCGTGACGCGCATGGTCGAGGTCGGCCCCGGCAAGGTGCTGTCGGGCCTCGTGAAGCGCATCGACAAGAGCGTCGAGGTCGTCAACGTCGAAGATCCCGCGTCGCTCGAGAAGGCGCTCGCGGTCCTCAGGTCTTAAGGAGCGTTTCATGTTCGACTTCACCGGCAAGGCGGCGCTCGTCACCGGCGGCTCTCGCGGCATCGGCCGCGCCATCGCCGTCACCCTCGCGTCGGGCAAGGCGAAGGTCGCCATCAACTACGCCGGCAACGAGGCGGCGGCGCAGGAGGCGGCGGCGCTGTGCGAGAAGGCTGGCGCGGCGCAGGTGAAGCTCCTCAAGTTCGACGTCGCCGACCCGGCGGCGTGCGTGAAGGCCATCGACGACGTGGTGACGGCCTTCGGCGGCGTCCACGTCCTCGTGAACAACGCGGGCATCGCGCTCGACCAGCTCGTCATGCGCATCAAGGACGAAGACTGGCAGCGGCAGCTCGACGTGAACCTCACCGGGACGTTCAACCTCATCCGCGCCGCGACGCGCCCGATGATGAAGGCGCGCGGCGGCGCCATCGTGAACCTCACCAGCGTCGTGGGCGAGATGGGCAACGCCGGCCAGGCCGCGTACGCGGCGACCAAGGCGGGCCTGATCGGCCTCACGAAGTCGGTCGCGCGCGAGCTCGCCTCGCGCAACATCCGCGTGAACGCGGTGGCGCCCGGCTTCATCGACACCGACATGACCGCCGGCCTCCCGGAGGCGGCGCGGACGAAGATGCTCGAGAACATTCCGCTCGCGCGGCTGGGGAGCGCACAGGAGGTGGCCGACGCGGTGGCCTTCCTCGCGAGCGACAAGGCGTCGTACGTGACCGGAGAAGTGGTCCGGGTGAACGGCGGCATGTACATGTAGCCGGATTCCCCGGCGACAGCTTCACAGGCAACTGACCCAATCCAACAGAGGGAGGAACACGATGACCGCAACGAACGTGGAGACGAAGGTCAAGGGCATCATCGCGGAGCAGCTCGGCGTCTCGGAGGAGGAGATCAAGATCACCTCGAGCTTCATCGAGGACCTCGGCGCCGACTCCCTCGACATCGTCGAGCTCGTCATGGCGATGGAGGAGGAGTTCGAGGTCGAGATCCCGGACGAGGAGGCGGAGAACATCAAGACCGTCCAGGACGCCGTGAACTACATCAACACGCACAAGAAGTAGGGTCACCCGCGACCGTCGCGCCGCCCCGCCAGCTGGTGGCCGGGGCGGAGCCCGTTCGCCCGAGCCTCCGGCGCGCGTGGTCCGCGGCCTCGGGAATCGATTCACGCGCAGTCAAACTCGGAGTGGAGGTAGCACCATGTCGAGACGGCGCGTCGTCGTCACCGGGCTGGGGATCATTTGCCCCGTCGGGATCGGGGTCGAGGATACCTGGCGCGGAATCGTGGCCGGCAAGAGCGGCATCGGCCCGATCACGCAGTTCGACGCCTCGACCTTCCCCACCCGGATCGCGGGCGAGGTGAAGGGCTTCCAGGCCGAGAAGTACATCGACAAGCGCGAGGTCCGGCGCAACGACCGGTTCATCCAGCTGGCGATGGCCGCCGCCTCGATGGCGATGGAGGACTCCGGCCTCGACATGTCGAAGGAGGACGCGGAGCGCGTGGGCGCCATCATCGGCGCCGGTCTCGGCGGCCTCAGCACCATCGAGGAGGTCCACAAGACCTTCCTCGAGAAGGGCGTCCGGAAGATCACGCCCTTCTTCATCCCGGCGCTCATCGTGAACCTGGCGCCCGGGCAGATCAGCCTGAAGTACGGATTCAAGGGGCCGAACTACTCGCCCGTCTCGGCGTGCGCCACCGGCAACCACTCCATCGGCGACGCCATGATGCTCATCGAGCGCGGCATGGCCGACGTCATGATGACCGGCGGCACCGAGGCGACCATCACGCCGCTCGGCATCGGCGGCTTCTGCGCCGCCCGGGCGCTCTCGGAGCGAAACGACGCGCCCGAGAAGGCGAGCCGGCCCTTCGACAAGAACCGCGACGGCTTCGTCGCCGGCGAGGGCTCGGGCCTCCTCATCGTGGAGGAGTACGAGCACGCGAAGAAGCGTGGCGCGAAGATCTACTGCGAGCTCGCCGGGTACGGCGCGAGCGCGGACGCGAACCACATCACCTCGCCCTCCCCGGAGGGCGAGGGCGGCCAGCGGGCGATGCGGATGGCGCTGCGTGACGCCGGGCTGGCGCCGGAGCAGGTCGGGTACGTGAACACCCACGGCACGTCCACGCCGCAGGGCGACATCGCGGAGTGCCAGGCGATCAAGCGGGTCTTCGGGGAGTACGCCAAGAAGGGTCTCGCCATCTCCTCGACGAAGTCGATGACCGGGCACCTCCTCGGCGCTGCCGGCGGCATCGAGGCGGTCTTCAGCGTCCTCGCGCTCACGACGGGCGTCATCCCGCCGACGATCAACGTCGAGGAGCAGGATCCGGAGTGCGACGTCGACGTCGTCCCGAACGTCGCGCGCGAGAAGCGGGTGGACGCCGTGCTGTCGAACAGCTTCGGCTTCGGCGGGACGAACGCCGTCATCTGCTTCAAGCGCGTTTGATTCGGTCTCTCGTGAAAGATGAAGGCCGGCCCCGGACGTCCGGGACCGGCCTTCGCGATCAGAGCCGGGGACTTGGGGGGAGGGACCGGCTCCGATCGTGAACCTCAGTGATGGCCCGAGCCGTCACCGCCGTGGTCGTCGTGCCCGTCGCGGTCGTCGTCCTCGAAGCTCTTGATCGACGCCTTGATGTTCGCCTCGATCTGCGCCTGGTTGGCGGCCGCGCCCGGGTCGAGCGAGGTGGCGCCGTCCGCCGCCGTGAACCAGCTCGCCGGGTCGAAGCTGATCGTCAGGCTCTTGCTGTTCGCGGCGTCGATCGTGATGGTGGTCTCGTTCTTCTGCACGACCTTCAGGCTCGACACGAAGGCGAAGGCGGTGCCCTTGAACGTGCCGGCGATCGTGACGGACGGGACCGCGCTCGCGTCGGCCGCGGCGTCGATCGGAGCGATCACGATGCGCAGCTCGTTATAGGTGCCGTCGGGCACGTCGCCGGCGCAGATGGTGGGCGAGAGGATGCCCGCCTGGAGGTCGCTGCCGGAGAGGTGGAGGGGGCACGGCCCGACCCGGACCTCGTTGTCCTCGTCCACGTCCTCGCCGCTGTCGGTGCTGCCCTTCTGGTCGGCCACCAGCATGTGGCCCGATCCGTCATTCGCCGCGCCCGCATCCGCGTTGGCGTTCTCGTTCGCGGGCCCCTCCAGCTTCACCTTGCGGATCTCGATCTGGACGTCGGTCACGCAGACGTCGCCCCCGTTGAGGCTCAGCCCGGCGCAGCCCGCGGTGGTGCCGCCGTCCGCGGGAGTCTCGGCTCTCGCGCTCACCGATACCCTCGCCGCTTGCTTGCTGCACGCCGCGGCCGTGAGGATCACCATCGCGAGCGCCCAACCCAGCTTGCCATTCATGTCTCGGCTCCTTGAGGCCGGGACCGACAGGTCCCGGCAGTGACCGCCGTTGCAGGCAGCCCCCTGCTTCATGTGCGTCTTTGACCCCTGCCCGCGGGGCGCGGCCACGCGCCCTGCGGGGTCGGCGGACGTGGCAGAATGCGTGGACCCATCGAGGGGAGCCGCCATGCCAGATCGGATCATCGCCGGGTCGGATCACGCCGGCCTGCAGCTGCGCGCGGAGGCCGTGCGCATCGCGAAGGAGAAGGGGTTCGAGGTGGAGGACCTCGGTCCGTTCTCGGGCGAGAGCGTCGACTACCCCGACTACGCGCTGCGCGTGGCGGAGGCGGTCGCGGCCGGGCGCGCGCGCTTCGGGCTCCTCGTGTGCGGAACGGGGATCGGGATGTCCATCGCCGCCAACAAGGTGAAGGGCATCCGCGCCGCGCATTGCGGGACGGAGCTCGAAGCTCGCATGGCGCGCGCCCACAACGACGCGAACGTGCTCTGCATCGGCGAGCGGGTCCTGGGCCTCGGCCAGGGCGGCGCCGTCGTCGCCGCCTTCCTCGATCAGCCGTTCGAGGGTGGTCGGCACCAGCGCCGCGTCGACAAGATTCGCGCGCTCGACAAGTAGGGCTCCGCCCGCGCTCCCCTGGAACGGAGACGCCCGGGGAGAGAGGGCCGGTCCGCCTCGGCCATCCTTGCCGCCGCGGTCCGCGCGCGGTATTCAAGCCCTCCCGTCCCTCGAGGAGCACACCCATGATGCCCACCCAGCGCCTCTCCGAGGCCGATCCCGACGTCTTCCGGCTCATCCGGGAGGAGACCCGCCGGCAGGTGGAGGGGCTCGAGCTCATCGCGAGCGAGAACTTCGTCTCGCCGGCGGTGCTCGAGGCGCTCGGCTCGACGCCGACGAACAAGTACGCCGAGGGGTATCCCGGGAAGCGCTACTACGGCGGCTGCGAGGTAGTCGATCGGATCGAGCAGCTCGCCATCGACCGCGCCAAGAAGCTCTTCGGAGCCGACCACGCGAACGTGCAGCCGCACTCCGGGTCGCAGGCCAACATGGCGGCCTACTTCGCGCTCGCCCAGCCGGGCGACACGCTCCTCGCGATGAGCCTCAACTTCGGCGGGCACCTCACGCACGGCTCGCCCGTCAACTTCTCCGGCAAGCTCTTCAAGATCGTCCCCTACGGCCTGGAGCAGGGGACGGAGACGATCGACATGGCCGAGGTGGCGCGCCTCGCCAAGGAGCACAGGCCCAAGATCCTGGTCGTCGGCGCGAGCGCCTATCCGCGCACGCTCCACTTCGACCGCTTCGCCGAGATCGCGCGCTCGGTCGGCGCCGCGATGGTGGTCGACATGGCCCACATCGCGGGCCTCGTCGCCGCCGGGCTGCACCCGTCGCCGGTGCCGCACGCCGAGATCGTGACCACGACCACGCACAAGACCCTGCGCGGGCCGCGCGGCGGCATGATCCTGTGCCGCGAGGCCTTCGCGAAGACGCTCAACTCGCAGATCTTCCCCGGCATCCAGGGTGGTCCCCTCGAGCACGTCATCGCCGCCAAGGCCGTCTCGTTCGGCGAGGCGCTCCGCCCGGAGTTCAAGGAGTACCAGCGGCGCATCGTCGAGAACGCGCAGGTGCTGGCCGAGGGGCTCGTCCGCGCCGGGCTGCGCCTCGTCTCCGGCGGCACGGACAACCACCTCATGCTGGTGGACCTCCGCCCCAAGAAGCTCACCGGCAAGGTGGCGGAGGAGGCCCTCGGGAAGGCGGGGATCACGGTCAACAAGAACATGATCCCGTGGGATCCGGAGAAGCCCATGACCGCCTCGGGCATCCGGATCGGGACGCCCGCCCTCACGACCCGCGGCATGGGCGCGCGGGAGATGACGATGGTGGCCGGGCTCATCGGCCGCGTCCTCGACGCCCCCACCGACGACAAGGTCCTCGCGACGGTCCGCGAGGACGTGAGGGACCTCTGCGGCCATTTCCCGATGTACCAGGGGATGTACTAGGCGTCGCGGCTCCGGCCGGCGGCTCTCCACGCCATGCGCTGCCCGTACTGCGGCCACCTCCAAGATCGCGTCGTCGACTCGCGCGAGGCGCAGGAGGGCCAGGCCACGCGCCGGCGGCGCGAGTGTCTCGGCTGCGAGCGGCGGTTCACCACGTACGAGCGCGTCGAGGACGTGCTGCCTCAGGTGGTGAAGAAGGACGGGCGCCGCGAGGCGTTCGACCGGCGCAAGATCGTCGAGGGCCTGCAGCGCGCCTGTCAGAAGCGGCCCGTCTCGCGGGAGCAGATCGACGACCTCGTCTCGGGGGTGGAGCGCCGCGTCCAGGAGCTGGGCGAGCGCGAGGTGACGAGCCACGTCGTCGGCGAGGCGGTCATGGAGCGGCTGCGCGCTCTCGACCCCGTCGCCTACGTGCGCTTCGCGTCGGTCTACCGCGCCTTCACCGACGTGGGCGAGTTCATGAGCGAGCTCGAGGGGCTGGCGCGCGGGCCCGGCGGCGGCCGCGGCGGGGCATGAGACGCATCCTCGCCCGAGCCCGGCTCAGCCGGCCCCGCCCGAACCGCCGGCCGAGCCGGGCCCTCTTCGACCGCGCCGTGGCAGAGTTCTTCATGCACCTCGCGGTGCGCGAGGCGGAGAAGGGCGTCGGCCGCACGAGCCCGAACCCGCCGGTGGGCGCCGTGCTCGTGAAGAACGGGCGCGTCATCGCGCGTGGCCACCACGCGCGCGCCGGTGGGCCGCACGCCGAGGTGGTGGCGCTGCGCGCGGCGGGAAGCCGCGCCGAGGGCGCGGACCTCTACACCACCCTCGAGCCGTGCAACCACTGGGGCAAGACACCCCCGTGCAGCCTCGCCATCCTGGAGGCGGGCGTCCAGCGCGTCTTCATCGGGTCGCGCGATCCGAACCCCGTCGTGAAGGGGCGAGGCGTGGCGAGGCTTCGCCGCGCCGGGGTCGAGGTGGTGTCCGGCGTGCTGGGGGCCGAGTGCGACGCGCTCGGCGCGCCCTGGTTCCGCTACATCACCTCGGGCCGCCCCTTCGTGACCCTCAAGGCGGCGGTGACGCTGGACGGGAAGATCGCCACGCGCACCGGCGACTCGCGGTGGATCACCGGCGAGGCCGCGCGCGCCGAGGTCCACCGGCTGCGCGACCGCGTCGACGCGGTGCTGGTCGGCGCCGGCACCGCGCGCGCCGACGACCCGCTCCTCACGGCGCGCCTCCCGCGCGGCAAGGGCCACGATCCGGTGCGGGTGGTGCTCGACGCGCGCCTCGCGCTCCCTCCCTCCCTGCAGCTGTTCCACGTCGCGTCGAAGGCGCTCACGCTCGTCGCCACCACCTCCGCCGCGGCGCGCGCCTTCGGCCCCGGCGTCGAGATCGTGCGCTGCAAGGAGCGGGGCGGCCTCGTCGACCTCGACGATCTGCTGGCGAGGCTCGCCGCGCGCGGCGTGACGCACCTCCTCGTCGAGGGTGGCGCCGAGGTGCACCAGGCCTTCCTCGAGGCGCGGCTCGTCGACCGCGTGGCGCTCTTCCTCTCGCCGAAGCTCCTCGGTGGCGGCAAGGACTGGCTCGCCGGCGCCGGTCCGGAGCGGATGGCGGATGCGCTCCGACTCGACGCGGTCGAGGTGCGGCGCGTCGGCGACGACGTGCTCGTCTCCGGAGACCCGGTGTTCGCGCCCGCCTCGTCCCGCTCGGCCGGCGGACCCGCGAGAGGCTCGGCGAAGCGGGCCGCTCGCTCCCGCTCGCGCGAGCGCGTGGATCGGCAGCGCTGAACCTGCGGAACGCCTTGGCCATTTCGGGCATCTGCGGCTAGGATTCGCCCACCGATGTTCACTGGTCTCATCGAAGACGTGGGGACGGTCGAGCGCGTGGCCCCTCGGCAGGGCGGTGCGCGCCTCGCCCTTCGCCCTCGCACGCTCGCCGTGGACGCGCTCGCGCTCGGCGAGAGCGTCGCCTGCTCCGGCTGCTGCCTCACCGTCGCCGAGCGCGGCGGCGGCATCGTCTCGTTCGACGCCGTTCCGGAGACGCTCTCCCGCACGACGCTCGGCAGCTGGCGGCCCGGGAGCGCGGTGAACCTGGAGCGAGCGCTCGCGCTGGGAGATCGGCTCGGCGGCCACCTCGTGGCGGGGCACGTCGACGCGGTCGGCGAGATCCTGGCGCGGGTGGCGGAAGGGCAGGGCGCGCGGCTCACCGTGTCGCTCCCGCCCGCGATCGCGCCGCTCGTGGCCGAGAAGGGGTCCATCGCGGTGGACGGGATCTCGCTCACCGTCGCGCGCGCGCACCGCGACCGATTCGAGGTCGCCCTCATCCCGGAGACGCTCGCCCGCATCACGCTCGGCGCCGCCGCGCCGGGCACCAGGGTGAACCTGGAGGCGGACGTCGTCGCGCGCCACGTGGCCCGGCTCGTCGAGATGGGCGCCGCGCCCGGCGGCCTCGACCCGGGCGCGCTCGCGCGCTGGGGCTACGGCGGGGGGGCGGCATGACCACGCACGCCCACGCGGTCGCCCGCATCGAGGCCGCGGTCGAGCACTTCCGCCGCGGCAAGATGATCATCCTCGTCGACGACGAGGACCGCGAGAACGAGGGCGACCTCTGCATCGCCGCGGAGAAGGTGACGCCCGAGGCCATCAACTTCATGGCGAAGCACGGCCGCGGCCTCGTGTGCCTCGCGCTCTCCGAGGACAAGGTCCGGCAGCTCCGCCTCCCGCTCATGGTGGACGAGGGGGCCAACACCTCCACCTTCGGGACCGCCTTCACCATCAGCATCGAGGCGGCCAAGGGCGTCACGACCGGCATCAGCGCCAAGGATCGCGCGCACACCGTCCTCACCGCGGTGAAGGACGACGCGCGCCCCGAGGACCTGGCGCGCCCCGGGCACGTCTTCCCGCTGCGCGCCCGCCGGGGCGGCGTGCTCGTGAGGGCCGGGCAGACCGAAGGGTCGGTGGACCTGGCGCGGCTCGCCGGCCTCAAGCCCGCGGCCGTGATCTGCGAGGTGATGAACGACGACGGGACGATGGCGCGGCTGCCGGAGCTCGAGAAGCTCGGGCGCCAGTTCGACCTGCCCATCGTCTCGGTGGCGGACCTCATCGCCTACCGCATGATGAAGGACCACCTGGTACGGCGGGCGTCGCAGGCGCCGCTGCCGACGGTGTACGGCATGTTCGCCGCGGTGGCGTACGAGAACGACGTGGACGACTACCAGCACGTCGCGCTGGTGAAGGGGAAGTGGCGCGAGGACGACCCGGTGCTCGTGCGCGTCCACTCGAAGTGCCTCACGGGCGACGTGTTCGGGTCGGAGCGGTGCGACTGCGGCCCGCAGCTGCACGCGGCGCTGCGGCAGATCGAGCGCGCCGGGAAGGGCGTGCTCGTCTACCTCGACCAGGAGGGACGCGGCATCGGGCTCGTCAACAAGCTCAAGGCCTACAACCTCCAGGACCAGGGCTTCGACACCGCCGAGGCGAACGTGAAGCTCGGCTTCAAGCCGGACCTGCGCGACTACGGCATCGGCGCCCAGATCCTGCGCGACCTGGGCGTCCGGAAGATGCGCCTCCTCACCAACAACCCGAAGAAGATCGTCGGGCTCGAGGGCTACGGTCTCGAGGTGCTGGAGCGGGTCCCCATCGAGATGCCGCCCACGCGCCGCAACCGCGCCTATCTCGTGACGAAGCGCGACAAGCTCGGGCACCTCCTCACGCTCGCGGCGCAGCCGCGATCGTCCGCTGCGGCGAAGGGCAGGCGGGCCCGGGCCGGTGCGCAGGCGAAAGGAAAGAAGCGATGAACGTGTACGAGGGCTCGCTGGTCGCGACCGGTCTGCGCTTCGCGGTGGTCGTCTCGCGGTTCAACTCGCTCGTCACCGAGCAGCTCCTCTCGGGCGCGCTGGACGCGCTCCGCCGCCACGGCGCCGACGAGGCGGCGATCGACGTGTACCGGTGCCCCGGCACGTTCGAGCTGCCCGCGCTCCTGCGGCGCGTCGCCGCGAGCGGCCGCTACGACGCCGTGCTCGCCCTGGGCGCCGTCATCCGCGGCGGGACCCCGCACTTCGAGTACGTCGCGGCCGAGGCGACGAAGGGGGTGGGCGTCGTCGCCATGGAGGCGAGCTGCGCCGTCGCCATGGGGATCCTCACCTGCGACTCGATGGAGCAGGCGCTCGAGCGCGCCGGCCTCAAGGCGGGCAACAAGGGCGCCGAGGCGGCCATGGCCGCCATCGAGCAGGCCAACGCGTTCAAGGCCGCGGCCGGGGTCGGGCGCGCGGGCAAGCGGACGGAGTAGACTCGCCGCATGTCCCAATCGAAGCGCACGAAGGCCCGCGAGCGCGCCGTCCAGGCGCTCTACCAGATCGACGTCGCCGCGACGGACCTCGACGAGGCGCTGTCGCGGTTCTGGAAGAGCTTCGAGCCGGTCGAGCGCGAGGTGATGGACCTCGCGGAGGCGCTCGTGCGCGGCGTGGCGCGGTACCGGCGCGACATCGACGAGGCCATCGAGGGCGTCTCCATCCACTGGCGGCTCGATCGCATGGCGCGCGTCGATCGGAACGTCCTCCGGCTCGCCGTCTACGAGCTCGTCCACCGCTCCGACGCCCCGGTGAAGGTGGTCATCAACGAGGCGATCGAGCTCGGGAAGAAGTACGGCAGCGAGAGCTCCGGCGCGTTCATCAACGGCGTGCTCGACAAGCTCGCGGGCGCCCTGCCGGCGGCGCGGCGCGAGAGCGCGCGCGAGGAGCAGGGGTGACGACCCGCATCGAGACCGCCGAGCTCGGGCTGCCCGCCATCGACGCCCTCGACGTGGACGCGCTCGCCGTCTTCGTCGGCCCGGAGCGGCCGCTGCAGGGGCTGGCGGGCTTCGCGGACTGGCGCCTGTGCGGCCTCATCTCGCGCGCGATCCGCGACGGGAGCTACGGCCCGGACACGGGCGAGGCGCTGCTCCTGCCGTCGGGCGGGCGCATCGCGGTGCCGCGCATCTTCTGCTTCGGGCTGCCCGAGCCGGCGCGCGACGGCGCCACCTTCGCCGCGCAGGCAAGGCGGCTCTGCGAGGCGATGCACAAGGCTGGGAGCCAGAGCTGGGCGGGCGCGCTCCCCGGGGTCGCTGCCGGCGGCGACGTCCCCGCCGGCCGGCTCTTCCTGGAGGCGTTCCTGCCCGTCGCGGCGCGCAAGCTCGTCCTCCTCGGCGACGCGCGCGCGCTCCAGAAGGACCTCGTCGCGGCGCGCGACGCGCTCGGCGCGGCGGGGCTCGACATCGTCACGCCCGTCCTGCGCGTGGAGATGCCGGTCAGGACCGCCGGCTTGCCGCACCCCGGGGCCGTGGTACGATAAGTGAGCCCCGGGACTCGGGTTTCTCCCGGGGTGCCCATGGCCGACCACCCATCCCAGAAAGCACTGGCGGAGTTCATCTCCGAGGCGCAGGAGACCATCGAGGCCCTCGACGAGGACCTCGTCCGCCTCGAGGACACGCGCCAGGGCGAGGAGGCCGATCCCGACACGCTGAACGCTGTGTTCCGGGCTGCGCACTCGCTGAAGGGCCTCTCGGCGATGTTCGGGGTCGAGCGCATGACGAGGCTCGCGCACGCCCTCGAGGATCGCCTCGACGAGGTGCGCATGGGCCGCCGCCCGCTCGACGCCGCGACGCTCGGCCTCCTCCTCGCGGCGCCGGCGCTGTTCGGCAAGATCATCGGCGAGGAGGCCGCGCACAAGCCGCCGGACACCGCCGAGGCGGCCGACGAGCTCGCGGCGAAGCTGCGTGGCTCGGGCGAGCCGGCGGCGACCGTCGCCACCGATCCGCTCGCGGAGATCGGGCTCGACGACGCGGTCCGCGCCGTGCTCACCGAGTACGAGGAGCACCGGCTCCGGGCCAACGCGAGGAGGGGCGTCCACCTCTACCGGGTGCGCGTCGGCTTCGACCTGGCGAGCTTTGACACCGGCCTCGACGAGCTGAAGAAGCGCCTCAAGCCCGCCGGCGAGGTGATCTCGACCTTGCCCGCGTCGGACGCGACCGACCCGAACGCCATCTCCTTCGACGTGCTGTTCGGGAGCGCCGAGGGGCTCGACCGCGCGCGCGCGGTCGCCGGCCCATCCGCGGTCGTGGACGAGATCCCGCGACGGCGCCAGGGGGCGGCGCCGCGCGAGAGCACCGCGCTCGACACCGGCGGGGCGCCTCCCGCGCTCGGCGCATCGCGGGTCGCGCCGCTCCTCGAGCCGTCGCTCCCGCACTCCCTTCCCTTGAGCGTCGAGGAGGCCATCGCCATCCAGGGGGCCGTGCCGCCGCGCGCGGATCCGGGGCGGCCGCCCCAGGGGAGCGCCTCGTCCCCGGACGCCTCGCTGCGCTCGGTCTCGCAGGCGGTCCGCGTCGACATCCACAAGCTCGACCGGCTCATGAACCTCGTCGGCGAGCTCGTGCTCGTGAAGACGAGCCTGCTCGAGATCGCCGAGCGGCTCCGCGCCGGTGACGAGTCGACCACCCTCGGCCTCGAGCTGCACCGCGAGAGCCGCAGCCTCGACCGCAAGCTGAACGAGCTGCAGGGTGGGATCCTCGAGGTCCGGATGGTCCCGCTCGGCCAGATCTTCGACAAGCTGGCTCGCATGGTGCGCAAGCTCGGACGCGACCTGGCCAAGCAGGTCGAGCTCGAGGTGGCGGGGAGCGACGTCGAGCTCGACAAGCTCCTCGTCGAGGACCTGTCCGACCCGCTCATGCACCTCATCCGGAATGCGCTCGACCACGCCATCGAGCCGCCCGACGTTCGGCTGCGCGCAGGCAAGCCGCCCGCCGGCAAGATCACGCTCTCGGCGACGCAGAAGGGCAGCCACGTCCTCATCGCCGTCGAGGACGACGGCGCCGGGATCGACGAGCGGCGCATCCGCGAGGTGGCGGTGCAGCGGGGGCTCGCCTCGCCGGAGGCGGTCGCGCAGCTCTCGCGTCGCGAGGTGATGAACCTCATCTTCGTGCCCGGGTTCTCCACCGCGCAGAAGGTGACGGCGCTCTCGGGGCGCGGCGTCGGCATGGACGTGGTCAAGAACAACATCGCCGCGATGAGCGGCATCATCGACCTCCACACCACGCTCGGGAAGGGGACGCGCTTCGAGATCACGCTGCCCGTCACCCTGGCCATCATCCGCGCGCTCGTGGTCGAGGCGGCCGGCCGCACCTACGCCGTGCCGCTCAACAGCGTGCTCGAGATCGTCACGGTCGAGCCCTCCGAGCTGCGCACCATCGAGATGCGCGAGGTCATCACCGTGCGCGGAGCCACCCTGCCGCTCGTGCGGCTGGGCCGGTTCTTCGGGACGCCCGCCGATCCGCCGAGGGGACCGCTCTTCGTGGTGGTGGTCGGGCTCGCGCAGGAGCGCCTCGGCGTCGCCGTCGACGGGGTGGTGGGGCAGCAGGACATCGTCGTGAAGCCGCTCGGCCGCGCGCTCGCCGGGGTGCGCGGGATCGCGGGCGCGACCGATCTCGGCAACCGCCGCACCGTCCTCGTGCTCGACGTGGGCGCGATCATCGAGGAGGTCGTCCACGGCGTGCCGCGCGCCGAGGTCGACGCGTAAATGTACCTCGCGCACTTCGGGCTGCGGAAGAAGCCGTTCTCGAAGTCGCCCGACCCCGCCTTCCTCTACCCCTCGCGCGGCCATGCCGAGGCGCTGGCCCGCCTCTCCTGGGCGCTCGAGGAGCGCGAGGTGGCGGTGCTCACGGGCGAGGTGGGCGCTGGCAAGACGACCCTTTCGCGCGCGCTCGTGGACGCCTTCGCCGAGCGCTGCCGCTTCGCGCTGGTGGTGAACCCGGCGCTGCCGCCCGCGCAGCTCCTCGCCGCGATCGCGTCGGGCTTCGGCGTGCCGGAGAAACGCCGCAAGGCCGACACGTACGCGGCGCTCGCGGAGCTCTTCGGCGAGCTCGACTCGCGCGGCGTCTTCCCCGTCGTGATGGTGGACGAGGCGCAGCTCCTGGCAGGCCGCGGCGCGTACGACGAGCTGCGCCTCCTCACCAACCTCTCGGCCGACGACCGCGCGCTCGTCGGGATCGTGCTCCTCGGCCAACCCGAGCTGCGCGAGCGGCTGCCGGAGAAGGGCGGCGAGGCGTTCGCGCAGCGGGTCGGCGTCGCCTACCACCTCGGGCCGCTCGACGTGGAGGAGGCGGGCCGGTACCTGAGCCACCGGCTCCACGTCGCCGGGCGCGCCGCGCCGCTCTTCACCCCCGACGCGATCGCGCTCCTGCACGCGCGGAGCGGCGGCATCCCGCGCATCATGAACCAGCTCGCGACGGGCGCGCTCCTCGAGGCGTTCGCGCGCGACGTGGAGGAGATCGACGCCGATGTGGTCAAGGCGGCGATAACCGAGCTCGACGCCTGGCTCGGCGGACGGGGCGCGGCGGGGTAGACTCGCCGAGGCGATGGACTTCCTCCGCATCAGGCAGAAGGCGAAGGAGCGCGCGCAGACGCGTGAGCGCGAGGCCACGCCGCCCGCCGGCGAGCTCGCGCCCGAGCGCGTGCAGCGCATCGAGGACGCGCTGCGGGAGGAGCTGGCCGCCCTCGTCGTCACGAAGGTCGAGGCGCCCCCCGCGGTCCTGGGCTCGCGCGCTCCGGTCGAGGACGATCCCCTCGACGACTTCTTCTGGCGCGAGGACGAGGTGGCGCCCAGCCTGCCCGTCCTCGTCGCCGCGCCCTCGCGCGCTGCGCCCGAGATCGCGGAGGCGCGCCGCGAGTGGCTCACGTTCGTGCTCGGGGGCGAGGAGTACGCGGTCGAGATCGGCCACGTCCGCGAGATCCTGAAGGCGCCCGCCATCACCGAGGTGCCGCGCGCCCCGGCGCACGTGCTCGGCGTCATCATGGTGCGCGGGGAGGTCATCGCCGTCTACGACCCGCGCCGCCGCCTGGGCCTCCCCACCCCGCCGGCGAAGCGCCAGGCGCGCGTCGTCGTGTGCGACGCGGGTGAGGGGCTGCGCGGCCTCCTCGTGGACGCCGTCTCGCAGGTGGTGCGCCTCCCCGCCTCGGCCATCGAGGCGCGCCCGAGCGGCATCGGCGGGCCGTCCGCCGACTACATCGCGAGCATCGGTCGCGAGGGCGAGCGGCTCTTCATCCTCCTCGATCTCGCGGCCGTGCTGCGCGACGCCCTTCCGGACGCGCCGTGAGCGATGTCGGGCGAGCGCAGGGGAGACCGGACGAGGCGGACCCGACGCGAGCGGGGGGGCCTCGGATATTCGAGCTGTGCGCGTTTCGCGTGGGCGGCGCGGAGTACGCGATCGACCTCCGGCGTATCCGCGAGATCGTGCAGCCGCTCCCCATCACGGCCGTCCCGCGCGCGCCGGAGTACGTCGACGGCGTCATGGACCTGCGCGGCGAGGTCATCCCCGTGGTGGACGTGCGCAAGCGCCTCGGGCTCACGCCGCGCGAGGGTGGCCGGGCGAAGGTGCTGGTCGTGAACGTCGCCGGCCGCATCCTCGGGCTCCTTGTCGACGCCGTCTGCGAGGTGGTCCGCCTGCCGCGCTCTGCGATCGGGCCGCCGCCGTCTCTGCTCGCGACCGGGGGGCCGCGCCTGTTCCTGGGGGTGTGCGGGGCGCGCGAGGCGCGCGCGGCGGCGGCCGGGCGCCATCCAGGGCCGGCGGGCAAGGCGCCGCCGAAGCTCCGGCTCCTCCTCAACGTGAAGGCGCTCCTCGAGCCCTCGACGCCCGCCGCCGCCGCCGCCGCGGCCCTGGAGCTGTCGGGCAGGACGAGCCACGCGTGAGCGCGCCCGGCGACCAGGGGCCCTCCGCGCCCGCCTCGGACGCGGACGAGGAGCGCCGGTACCGCGCCGTCCTCGACCTCGATCCGGCGGCGCCGGCCTCCGCGCCCCTGCTGCTGGGGCGCCTCGACGATCCGAGCTGGCGAGTTCGCAGCGCCGCGGCCGAGCGCCTGGCGCAGGCCGACCCCGCGATGGCGGTCCCGGGGCTGGTCGCGGCGCTCGGGACGGACGGCAGCGCCGGGCGGCGCAACGCGGCGGCGGCGGCGCTGGTGCAGGTCGGGGCGCCCGCGCTCGCCCCGCTCGTGCAGGCGCTGGCGAGCCCCGGCGCCGACCTGCGGACGGCCGCCGTCGAGATCCTCGGCGATCTCGCCGATCGCCGC
>Ga0137366_10000637_pt1 | contig 23981 bp, 19 predicted proteins | sample SagtaG_8_FD_104938 | JGI IMG/M metagenome (GOLD analysis project Ga0137366, IMG submission 104938) | Vadose zone soil microbial communities from Sagehorn Ranch, Mendocino, California, USA - Sage1_L_60_16 metaG | ecosystem: Environmental > Terrestrial > Soil > Vadose zone | place: USA...
GCGGCCGTTCGCGCCGCGTGCGCGCGGCAGGGCGGGAAGTACGCGAACTGGCTCGAAGCGGTCACCACATAACGGGCAACTCCACAAAGCCGCCTGTCAGCAGATCGGTCCGGAGCTGGAGGTGTTCGAGCGGTACCGCCAGACGCAAGGCGGGGAAGCGCTGGAAAAGCTTGCTGAATACCGACTGCAGTTCGACTCTGGCGAGGCTCGCGCCACAGCAGAAATAATAGCCGTGGCCAAAACCGAGATGGAGATTCGGTTCGCGGTTAATGTCGAAATCGCTCGCGCTAGGAAAGACCCGCTCATCCCTGTTAGCCACGGTAGCAGCAAGAAATACAGCGTCCCCCGTCTTGATCACCACGTCACCGATCTCGATATCCGATCGAGCGTACCGCGGTAGCCCCGTATCGCCAATGGCAAACGTCCGCACAATCTCCTCGACCGCCCCTTCGATGAGGGCAGGCTTACCGCGAAGCCTATCGAGTTGATCGGGATTGGCGAGGAGCTGCACCGTGCCGTGGTCTATGCGCGCCGCGGTGCTCGCATGTCCCGCCAGGAGCAACGCGGCAGCCAATATGGCGATGTCGTCATTGCTTAACTTGCCTTCGCCCTCGGCGGCGATGAGATTCGAGATCATGTCGTCGCCGGGTTGGCGGCGCCTGCCGTCAATATGTTGATTCATGTAGCTGAATAGCTCTTGGAAGGCAGTCGCCGACGCGACCGTATCGTCAATCAGTACCGCGCGCTCGGACCATTCCTCGAAGAGTTCGTGATCCGCGTAAGGGACGCCGAGTAGCTCACAGATGACCATGACGGGCAGAGGGAGCGACAGGAGTCTGTGCAGGTCTGCGGGCGGCGCCCGGCGAGATAGGTTGTCGAGTAGCCCATCGACTAGGGCGTCGACCCGCCCGCTGATGGCCTGCATGCGCCGGGCCGAGAAGGCGGGCGCGAGGAGTCGGCGCATTCGGGCGCTGGTTTCCAGTTCGGTGTCGAAGTCGCCGAACGGCCCGCCTAGGAGCGCCGAATCGGAGAATCGCGCCGCCTTTTCAGGGTGCGGATGCGACCGTCCGAGACGCCGGTCAGCGAACAATGCTTTGATGTCATCGTAACGGGTGATCATCCACGCCACGTCGCCGGTTGCGGTCCGGATGCGTGTGATGGGCCGCTCTTCCTGGAGCAACCGGAGCTCCGGTGCGATGTCAAGTGGATCCTGCTGAGCGAATGGCAGACGGGGAAGGTCGTCGTTGCGATTCGTGGTCATTTTTTCTCCTTGACAGCTTCAGCTCAAAACCAGCTCGCCGGGATTTGGACCTTATATCGCGAAGCCTTCCGCCGTCACGGCCGATCGAGCGCTGCTGACGCGGCGCACCGCCACGAAAGGCCCGGCTAGTGGCAATGATTGCCAAGGCGACGTGCTACGTCACGAAGGGCCGCCACGCCGTCGGCGAGTGGCCCAGCCGGGCAGCCCGGCGCGCGGCCCAGTTCGTGGACCGGCCGGTGGCGAGGGGTTACGGGTGCGGAGGGCTGGGGACGGCCAACGCTCGTCAGCCCGTCCCGGTCGCACGCCAGCGGCGAGCTTTGCCAAGAAGGTGCGGCGCCTCAGCCGCGACGAGGGCCAAGGTCTGCTTGATCGTGGGGTTGACCAGAGCCTGAGAGCCGATGACCACGGTAGGGACAATCTCGTCGCCGCCTGTGATTGAACGTAAGTTCGCAGCGGCTGCGCTATCTTCCCAGATGTTGAGCTCACGGGTAGGCAGCCTTGCCCGGCGTATCTGCCAGCGCAGCCGCATGCAGTGGGGACAATAGCGGCGCCAGTACACAGTCACAGATGCGGGTGGTCCAGCCATGGGTTCCGTCATTTTTGGCCGTCACTTAGGTGATGGGAATCCACAACAGTATGCCGCCGACTCGATCGCCTGGAAAGCGGACGATAAGGGCCGTCCGCACCTCTTACCTCGACCGCGTCAACCTAACCGACCCCTGAAGTTAAGGTCGGCTCCTACCTTCGACCACTCGTCCTGCCAAGCCTCCGCCAAGCCTCAAGCCGGGCCCGGCGGCGGCCAGCGAGGCGGCCACGTTCCATCACCGGCGCGACCGTGCGCACGCGCGTGCGAAAGCCGACCGTTGCGGGGCGTCCTCGTTATCGCCTCCTGTCGGACAATCCCTGATCGCGCGACCGTCGAGCATGAGTTCGTGACTGAACACAGCGGACGTCGGCGATCCGGCTGGGCCAGGAATCGAGGCGCGGCACATAGGAATCGAGGCGCGGTCGTCCTTGAGGTGGCTCTGGCGAATGCCGCGGGGTACAGTGTCACGCGAATCCGTTGGCATCAGGAGAACAGACCCAGTCGGCAAGCACGTCGCCATCCGCCTTAGCGGTGCCTCAAGTTTGCCGTGCCGACATACGCGTACTCATCGCTGGCTGTTGTCACGGGCCCTATAGTTCATTCAGCCGAGCCGAGAGCTGGAGGATTGTGGTGATCGCTCCCGACGACCTGGCCTTTCCGCAGCCGGTAACTGAGGATGGTCAGCCGGCCACCATTCTCCGCGAGCTCAGCTATCATAAGCCCCTATTGTCCGTCATTTCGCCAGGTGGCGGCCATGTGTGGCTCGTAAGTGGGAATGAACTTGTCAGGGAAGTGCTGTCGGACGCGGCGCGATTCACGAGCATGTTCGACCCAGCATTCGCGGATAATCGTGCGGATATGGTGCTTCTGGACCCGCCGGAGCATACCCGGATACGGAAGCTGGCAGCCCGCGCCTTTACGGTGCGCCGTATTCAGGCGCTAATGCCAGAGATCGAGCAGTTGTTAGCTTCGCTTTTAACCAGCATGGAACAGGCGGGGCCGCCCGCCGACTTGGTGCCCGCCCTCGCCTCGCCTTTCCCGGCTGCCGTGATTTGTAGTGTTCTTGGCATCCCAGACGAAGATAGGCTGAGAATGCGACGATGGGTGAGCGCTTTCACGTCTGTCGCACCTGCGGCGTCGGGTGAAGGAAGTTCTGAAAATGATACAGCTGATGCGCTCGACGACATGCACACGTATGTGCGGCGGTTGGTAGCCGATCGCTTCAAGCAGCAAGGTGAAGATGTGCTGTCAGCTCTTATCGAGGCACGGAGCGGAGATGACAGGTTAAGCAAGGAAGAGCTGCTCGCGACCACGATGCTCATGATCGTTGCCGGCCAGGAAACAACGGCTAAGGCCATCACTCGAGGCGTCATGGTGCTTGCGGGTTCGAGCCAGTGGAGCCGACTGGCAGCGGGCGAGATGATTGCGGAGCACGTTGTTGAGGAGATTCTGCGCCACCAGTCGCCAATTGACACGGCCATCTTCCGCCGCGCCAAGATGGAAACTGAACTCGGTGGCGTCCCGATCAAGGCTGGCGATCAACTGTTCGTCAGCCTTCATCTGGCCAATTTTGATCCTGATGCCAGGTCAGATCCTCAGCTGTTCGATCCTGGCCGCACTGATCAGGGCCACGTGTCTTTTGGTCATGGACCACATTTTTGCCTCGGCGCAGGGCTTGCCCGGGCAGAGCTTGCCGCTGTATTTCACACGCTGCCGGCAAGGTTCCCGGACCTGCGGCTTGACTTGCCGCTCGGCAAGCTGCACTGGTCGACGGGTTCTGTCGTAAATGCGCCAACCAGTCTGCCGGTTCGGTGGTGAGAGTCCCCGGCCGACGCTTGGATCACCAAGTCGTATGCCCTGCGGAGGCGATCGTGAACGACCAGCTTCTCGCCGCATCTGCTGCCGAGGCCGTGGAGAAAGGCATCCAATATCTGTTCGGCCGGCAGCGTGCCGACGGCGGGTGGACGGATCGCCTGTCCTCGTCGGCAATACCCACGTCAATGGCCGTAGTGGTCTTGGCGCGCGCAGACCGCATCGGATATCGGCATGAAATCGAGGACGGGCTCGCGTGGTTACGGCGGCACCAACGGGACGACGGCGGATGGAGCCAGTCCGATGCGGACGCGCCCAGCGATACCGCTGCCACCGGGTTCGCCGTCGGCGCGCTGAAATCGCTCGACCCTGACCGCTCTGGGCAGGCCGTCGAGAAGGCAATGGCTTACATCGACGCGAACGGCGGCGAATCGGCCATCGTTTCCGACGTCAGAACGTGGCGGGAGTTGGTTGCGATCCTTTGGGTGCTGGTGGGTCTCAGGGATATCAGTGAGGTGCCACGTCAGCCGATGGAGGCCATGCTGCTCCCAGCGCGATACCGGAATAGGGCGTCCATCGCGCTGCCTGGTGTCATGGCTCTCGGCACATGGCAGTCGCGGGCGCTGCACTGGAACCCAGTGCGGAGGGCCTTGCGGCGTATAGCCGAACCGAAAGGACTTGCGTGGCTGCGTGGACTGCAGGGGCCCAACGGCGGCATTGAGGAATGCCAGCTAATGGCGGGTTTCGTGTTCATGGGCCTGGAGATGGCCGGGCCGGGCATCGGCGACGACATCCAGCGTGGTTGTGTGAGGTACCTTCTCGAGACTCGCCGGGCCGACGGCTCGTGGCCAACTGATCGTGATCTTGAGATCGCGGTCACCGCTTATGCCATCCTGGCGCTCACCGAATGCGGTTTCGACGTGGCCACGGACTATCGGCTTCGGCCTACCCGCGACTGGCTGCTGTCGACACAGTGGCGTAAGCCATTCGAGCCACTAAAGCAGCCCGCCGGAGGCTGGTCGTGGGCCGTTCCATCGGGCTGGCCGGAGTCAGAGGATACGGCCGTGGTGCTGGCCGTGCTCAATGACTTCGGCATGCCGAGGGAGGATCCCGCGATCGAGCTGGGTATACAATGGCTACTGTCCAGGCAAAATAGGGACGGCTCGTGGTCGGAGTGGGTTAAAAATACATCAGAGACGTTCGATGCGTCATGCCCAGGAGTCACTGCGCATGTGGTAATAGCACTGCACCGGTATGGCATTCCAGCCATCGCTCGCAGGTCAGCGATAGGCCGTGCGTTGAGATACTTTGAGGAGGCACAAGCGCCGGACGGCTCATTTGCCTCTCTATGGTTCCGTGATTCTAGTCATGGCACCGCCAAGGTGCTCGAAGCGTACACTGAACTCGGTCGGCAGAACGAAAAGGTTGCCCGGCGGGCGCGAGAATGGCTGGAGGCGAGCCAGCGCGCTGACGGTGCCTGGCCATCGAAAGTCGAGGAAGGACCGCCGGAAGGCGGGACCGCCGAAGAGACGGCGTGGGCGGTCTATTCTCTTCTGCGGGCGGGAAAGAGCGCATTCGATGACCAGGTCAGCAAAGCCATCGAATGGTTGGTGCAAAACCAAGACCAGCAAGGCACCTGGCGGCCGAGCGCCGTTGGACTGTACTATCCAACGATGTTTTACAGTGACGACCTTATAGCACATAACTATGCACTAAGGGCGCTCGGGCGATGGCTACGGTGCGCCAACCTCTCGGGCCAGGAGAATAAGTGATGTTAACAGAAACGGGAACGCACAGGGAGGGGATCGCACGGATATGAATCCGGACCCTCCGTCTGTTCTCGATATCTTCACAGACCCGGCAGTGATGGCTGATCCTTATCCACTTTACCGGAAGCTTCTCACCGATCGTCCGGTACATGACATCGGCGGCCCTATAGCCCTAACCCGCTACGCTGACGTGAGAGCGGCGTTGCTGCATCCGAGCCTCAGCAGCGACGACCGCCACGACAACAACCAGCGGAGAATGGCACGGTCTGGCGAGCTCACACCGGAACAGGTCGCGATGCTCGGTCGGCGCTCGTTCCTGCACCGGGATCCGCCTGATCATACGCGGCTACGCGGAGTCGTGTGCAACGCAGTCATGTTGCACCGCAGCGAAAGCCTCAGCGTGGACGTTCAGCGGATAGTCGACGAGTCGCTTGACACCGTTGCTGAGCGCGGCGTCATCGAATTGATCGCGGACTTGGCGTACCCGCTTCCGCTCACGATTATCTGCCAGGTTCTCGGCATTCGGCCCACCGATCACCTCGCGGCTCCGTGGTGGCGCTCACAGTTGTGCGCCGACTTCGAGGCGCCTGCCGTGGCCGGCGACGAATGCTCTGAGTACAGTCGTAAAGTCCAGCATGACATGATAGCTCGGTTTGATGACATCATCGACGCGACGCGCCGGCACAGGCGCCGTGGCGAGGACGTGCTGTCGGCGCTGATCACGGCGAGCGAAAGGGGGGAGCTGACCGCTGCGGAGGTCAACGATTCCTGCCGATTGTTGCTCATCTCGGCGCACGAGACCACTACCAGCCTGATCGCCAACGGAATGCTGGCGCTGCTTCGCAACAAGGACCAGCTCCGGTTGCTCCGTGACGATCCCGCGCTTGCAACCTCCGCGGTCGAGGAGGTGCTGCGCTATGACACCCCGGTCCAGTTCACCCGTCGGATCGCTGCTAAGGATGCCGAAATTAACGGCATCCGGATAGCCAGCGGGCAGATGCTCATGCTGTGGCTGGCGGCAGCCAACCGCGATCCCGACCGGTTCGCAAACCCCGATCGATTCGACATCAACCGGGCCGACAATCAGCACTTGGGATTTGGCGTCGGAATACACGACTGTCTGGCTGCTCCGCTTGCTCGCCTGGTCGGTCAGATCGTCTTAGCCACCCTCAGCCGCCGACTTGTCGATCCTGACTTGAGTCTCGACCCGCCCCGGTACCTGCCAAGGGCGATTCATGCTCTGGAGGAATTGCCGGTCACATTTCGCGGCATGCGCCCAGCCTAGCGGAACGAGAAGGCCCGCAGACATGAATGCTTTGGCCAGGGATTGGTGTGTGTCGCCGGTGACGAGCACGTGAATCGGCGTAAGGACCGCCTAATTGCACATATTGAGGTATGGCGACTCGACCTGTTTTCGTACGCTGGTTTTGTTAGCGTCGCAGGCGCTCTGTTGGCGTCACATCACCCAGCACCGTTGAGATTGATTGGTGCCTGGGCGGCACCTACCCTCGGCTGGTTCGCCGCAATGTATGGCGGTGATTATTTCGATCGGGAGCTCGACGCTGCGGCCAAACCTCAGCGGCCGGTCCCATCGGGACGGGTGAGCCCGCGAACCGCATTCGGCGGTTTGGTCAGCAACGTCGCCTTGGGGATGATCATCGCAGGTCTGCTGAATCCGTTCAGTGTTGGCGTGGTAGTCATCACCCTCGCGCTCGGGGTCGCCTACAGCAAGTATCTCAAGGCCCGAGGCGTCCTCGGTCACCTCATACGCGGTGGAGTGACGGCGATGTCGTTTCTGTTCGGAACGATGGCGACCGGTACAACGCCGCCGCTCACGCTCGTTCCAATCTGCCTTGTATTCTGGGCACACGATTCAGGATCCAATGTTGTGGGTGCAATCAGCGATCGAGAAGGCGATCGCGACGGAGGCTACCTGACCTTCCCCGTTCGGCACGGGGATGCCGCGGCCCTGCGTCTGATGATCGCGTTCGACGGCCTATGGCTAACTCTTGCTGTCACCTGTCCGATCTTTGTGGATGGGCCTTTTAACACCATTCCCTACAGTCTGTTTCTCGGTGCCGCGGTCGTATTAGGAATCGCCTCGGCCGCGATGCTTTTCCGCGCCCCGCGGCCAATACCGCGACTGCGCGCCTTGCAGGCGCACGAGGTGCTCGTGGTCGAGCGCCTGATACTGACGGCCGCGTTCGTCGCGGCAGCCAGCTCGGCGTGGGTGGCGTTGGCCCTCCTCGTGCCGTCGGTAGCGATAACCATGTTTGCCTCAATGCTCTTCATGCGTGGAAGTTACGAGCCAAGCCGGGCGCGCAACAGCCCGCGAGGGGAACCGGGTCGGCGTCCATGGGGCGCCGGATAAGGTGTGACTAGTGTGGGAGATACTTTGATGGGCCTTCTGGAGAAAGTCTGCTCCCCGGCCGATGTCCGGGCACTTGACCCATCCGAGCTTGACCAGCTTGCTCGCGAGATTCGTGAATTCCTGGTTGACGCCGTCTCGAGGACAGGCGGCCATCTCGGGCCGAATCTCGGAGTTGTGGAGCTGACCATCGCGCTACATCGGGTATTTGAATCACCGCGCGACCGGATTCTGCTCGACACCGGGCATCAGGCGTATGTTCACAAGCTCCTGACCGGCCGGAGCGCGGGATTTGCCCGCCTACGGCAGCGAGGTGGGCTATCTGGATATCCAAGCCGGGCCGAGTCCGAGCACGACATCATCGAGAACTCGCATGCATCCACCGCGCTCGGCTACGCCGATGGTCTGGCAAAGGCTTACGAGCTTCGCGGCGAGTCCCATCGCGCTGTTGTCGCGGTTATCGGTGACGGAGCGCTCACCGGTGGCATGGCATGGGAAGCGCTCAACAATATCGCGGCCGCCAAGACCCGGCGCGTCGTCATCGTTGTCAACGACAACGGGCGTTCCTACTCTCCGACCATCGGCGGGCTCGCCAACCACCTCGCCGCGCTGCGCCTGAATCCACGGTACGAGCACGCGTTAGAGTTCATGAAGACGGCGGTCCCCCGTGTTCCGCTCCTCGGTCCGTCCCTGTACACGGCGATGCACGCAGCGAAGGTGGGCCTCAAGGACGCGTTCGCGCCCCAGCCATTGTTCGAGGATTTCGGTATAAAGTACTTCGGCCCGGTCGATGGCCACGACGAACCCGCTGTGGAGCGCGCGCTACGCGCGGCACGCGAGTTCGGCGGCCCCGTGATCGTGCACTGCGTGACTATGAAGGGCCGCGGGTACCTCCCTGCCGAGCAGGACCAGGACGATTGCCTGCACGGTCCTGGCGCGTTCGACCCAGCCACGGGGGTGCCGCTCGCAAGGCGTGCCGCCTCGTGGACGAACGTGTTCGCTGAGGAGCTGGTCAGCATTGGCGCCACGCGTCCCGATGTGGTCGCAATCACCGCGGCGATGCTGCGCCCCACCGGCCTCGCGCCGTTCGCGCGCGCCTATCCGGCGCGGGTTTACGACGTCGGGATCGCGGAACAGCACGCGGTCACGTCCGCGGCGGGCCTCGCGCTCGGCGGCCTGCATCCGGTGGTGGCGCTTTACGCCACGTTCCTCAATCGGGCCTTTGACCAGGTGCTGATGGACGTGGCGCTGCATCGTCTGCCGGTGACCTTCGTGCTCGACCGGGCAGGGATCACCGGTAACGACGGGCCGAGCCACAACGGAATGTGGGATATGTCGATTCTCCAGGTGGTGCCCGGCCTGCGGATCGCGGCACCGAGGGACGGGACGCGACTGCGTGAGTTGCTGCGAGAGGCCGTGGCCGTGACGGATGACCCAACTGCTGTGCGCTTCGCCAAAGGCGCCGTGCCGCCCGATATGCCAGCAATTGGCAGGAACGGCGGCATAGACATCCTCGTCCAGTCCCGTGGTCAAGCGGGCGGCGCGGCCGAGGGCGCGGCCGAGGTGCTCATAGTCGGCGTCGGCGCAATGGCGCAGGTCTGCGTGGAAGCCGCGACCATCCTCACCGCTCACGGCATTGGCGTCACCGTGGTGGATCCCCGCTGGGTAAAGCCACTCGACCCGGCGCTCCTGGACATGGCGCGACACCACAGCCTGGTCGTCGTAGCGGAGGACAACGTCACTGTTGGTGGGGTCGGCGACGCGGTCGCCCGAATGCTACGGCCCACCGGCGCGCCAGTCCGTACATTCGGCGTGCCCGCGCGGTTCCTCAGCCATGCCAGCCGGGAGAGCATCCTTTCCGAGGTCGGGCTGGATGCGCAGAATCTCGCACGCCAGATAACCGAGATCATCACCGGGCGGTCAGCGCCGCTGCAGGCCCCGGCGCAGTGTGATACCGGCCGTGTCTAGGCGTTTGGTCACATTATCATTACAGTTGGCGGCGACCCACCTCGGGCGGGCAGGCCCAATCCACAATCAGCGCCGAAGAGGTGGGCTTCACGTCATTTGAAAGGTGCCGCTGCCGAGCGGGATTCACGGCGGTAGGCGAATCTATCCATTCGGACACCCCGGTATGCTGGTCACATCCGGATGGGCGCGTCACTTTGCGCGGCCGTTAAGGAAAATGATTCCGAACGGCTAGCGTAAGCTGTCACGAGACCTTTAGCTTGCACGCTGCTGACCGCACCGACCTGAAGGAGGTCCATGTCGCGTTTAGCTCGCCGAATCGCCGTCTTTGTGGTGCCCGCGGTTCTCGCCATGATCCTCACCGCCTGTGGAAAGGCTCCTGGTGCCACCGGCGCGGTGGGCCGCTTATCGGGCAAAACGCTAAACATTGGCGCGATCCCAGACCAAAACCCCCAGGACCTGCAGCGGCGCTACGGCGCGCTCGCGACCTATCTTGCCAAGACGCTACACGTCAAGGTGCGCTACGTGCCAGTGACCGACTACACGGCCGCGGTGACCGCCTTCCGCCACGGCGACTTGGACCTCGCCTTTTTCGGTGGCCTCACTGGCGTCCAGGCCATGCAGCAGGTCCCAGGAGCGCAGCCCGTGGCACAACGGGATCTTGATGCAGCGATGCGCAGCGTTTTCATCGCCAGTACAACCAGCGGCCTTGAGCCTGTCAGCGATGTCGCCGGCCTGCACGAGCTGGCGGGCCACACCTTCACGTTCGGTAGCCAGTCATCGACTTCGGGACGTTTGATGCCGCAGTATTACCTCGCCAAGGCCAACGTTAAATTGAGCGACTTCGCTGGCCAGCCAGGCTTCTCAGGCTCACACGATATCACCTTGAAGCTGGTGGAGGCGGGCACATATCAGGCAGGTGCGCTCAACATCGCTGTGTGGAAGGAGCGCTTAGGGCAGGGCGTGGTGGACTCGAGCAGGGTCCGCCTCATCTTTGAGACGCCGCCCTATCACGACTACTTCTGGCTGATTCGCCCCGACGTGGACCATAGGTTTGGTGCGTCCTTCACACGGCGGGTGCGGACGGCGCTGCTTTCCATCAGCAGCCGGAACGGCCAGCAACGGCAGATACTCCGTCTGTTTCAGTGCCACCGGTTCGTCCCCACTGATGCGGGCAACTACCGGCAGATCGCCGCGGTCGCGCGTAGCCTCGGCCTGTTGAGTTAGCCGCAAGATGCCGACGGCTCCCGTCTTCGAGCTTGAAGGCGCAGGGATCCGATACGGCACTGTCCGTGCCCTGCGCGGCGTCGATCTCAACGTCGGCCGGGGCGAGCGGGTCGCGGTTATCGGCCCTAGCGGCGCAGGGAAAAGCAGCCTGATCGGGCTTCTGAACGGAACGCTTGTGCCCACCCAGGGCCGGGTGCGCGTGCTCGGCCGCGATCTTGCGGCCTCGTCGCCCCGCGAGTTACGTGATGTGCAGCGCAGACTCGGAACGATTCACCAGCAGTTCGATCTGGTGAATGAGCTGCGGGCGGTGCACAACGTGAACGCGGGCCGCATTGGTAGCTGGCCGCTCTGGAGGGCGGTGCTATCTCTGCTGCTGCCTCGTGAGGTGGCTAGTGCGCGGCTCGCCATGGAACGGGTGGGGATAGGCGGCAAACTCTACGCACGCACCGAAGACTTGTCGGGCGGTGAGCAGCAGCGAGTGGCAATCGCCCGTGTCCTCGTGCAACAGCCCGCCGCGATTCTGGCGGACGAGCCGGTCGCCAGCCTTGACCCGGCACGTGGCAGAGAGATCGTGAACTTGCTGCACGACATCACCGCCGAGACCGGCGCCACCCTGCTAGCCAGCCTGCACGATGTACAGCTCGCCATGGGTCGGTTCGAGCGGGTGATTGGCCTGCGGGACGGGCTCGTTGCCTTCGATGCGGCGCCTGCGCGGCTTGCGCAGGGGGAGATCGACACGCTCTACGCGCTGGAGCACAAGTGAGAGCTGGCATGACGCCTCCCGTCCGAACTCCCCCAGCCGACTTCGTCGGGTTGTCGGACCTGAGCCTGCGAGAGGTCGCCCACGCCGGTACCGGCCCGGGCCGCTCGATGATGCGCCGGGCGTGCGCTGCGGTGGCCATCCTGGCCACACTCGCCGCTCTGGCCACCGCCGCCCGGCACAACGTGGTCAGGGCGAGCGGCGCGCCGCTCCTCGTGCAGTTCTTTGATGCGGCCGTACACCCCCGCGTGGACGGGCAGTTCCTCGCCCTTACCGCGAAGGCGGCCGTGACGACGCTCGCCTACGCGGTGCTCGGCACCGGGCTCAGTCTTGTGATCGGTGCGGCGGGCGGCGTGCTGACCTCTGAGACCTGGTGGCGTCAAGGGGCACGGCGCCGTCATCTGCGCATCGCGCTCGGCAACTGGGCCGTGTCACGAGCTGTGCTTGCGATCCCCCGCGGCATCCACGAATTGGTGTGGGGACTGTTCCTGCTTAGCGTTCTCGGGATCCAGCCCCTGGTTCCGGTGCTGGCAATCGGAATCGCGTATGGCGCCGTGACGGCGAAGGTTTTCTCGGAGCTTCTTGACGAAACCGCGCGAGAGCCGTACACGGCACTTGTCGCTTTGGGAGTGGGCCGACTCGCCGCGATTCTCTACGGCCTGCTGCCACCCGCGCTGCCGGATCTCATGTCCTATGCCTTCTACCGGTTCGAGTGCGCGATCCGCAGCGCCACGGTACTTGGGCTGGTGGGGGCCGGCGGGCTTGGCTTCCAGCTCTCACTCAGCTTCCAGGCGCTGCGGTACAACGAAATCTGGACCTTGCTCTACGCTTTGATCGCGCTTTGCGCTGCCGCGGACTTCTGGAGTGCTGCGGTGCGCAGGCGGCGTGCCGTACCGCTGCGGGCACACGTCCGTCCTGGCCATGATCGCGTCCGGACCGGCTCGATCCTGGCTGTGCTCGCGCTCATCCCCTTCTCGGTCTGGTGGGTTGGTCTGAGCCCGGCTGCGGTGTGGGCCGCACAAACCTGGGACCTCGTCGGCCGCCTGTTCACGCAGGCATGGCCGCCTAGCTTGGGCGGTGAAGGCGCGCTCGGGCTACTGAAGCTCAGCGCGGTCACGCTGGCGATGTCCGTGCTCGCGATTGCGCTCGCCTTCATTGGTGGGATCTTTCTCGCGTTCCCGGCAGCAAGCCGCGCTCGCCAGGACGCACAGGGCCGACTCGGCAAAGCGCGACGGGCCAAGCGGATGCTCGTGTACCTCACAGCCCGCGCATTGCTCATCGTGCTGCGGGCCATACCGCCGCCCGTGTGGGCATTGGTGTTCCTGCTGGTGCTGTATCCCGGTGTTCTTCCCGCCGCGCTGGCTCTGGGCGTCTACACGCTCGGTGTGCTGGGACGGCTCATGGCTGAAGCAGCGGAGAATCTGGACCAGCGCCCGCTGCGCGCCCTGCGCGCCCACGGCGCCTCCAGGCAGCAGGTCTTCTGGTACGGAGTGATCCCCTCTGCTGCGCCGCGCTTCATCGCGTTTAGCCTCTACCGCTGGGAGGTGACGATCAGGGAGACCGTGGTGGTCGGGGTGGTTGGTGCGGGTGGGCTTGGACTCCTGCTTAACCAGCAGCTCGCCTCATTCGCCTACGGTGGCGCACTCGCGACGCTGCTCGCTGTGATAGTCCTCACTCTTCTTGTCGACTTCACCAGCGCCGTAGCCCGCCGAGCGCTTCATTAGCCCGGGGTCTTCACCGCTGATTGACGGGGAGCTTAGCGATCGGGGACGCCGCGCGATCGGCAAGGTCCCGTGCGCAATTGGGCGAATTCAGCGGGCCGCGCAGGTCCGGAATCCGGCTATCACGTCCCGGCGCCCGGGTGGGAAATAGTTGCGCAGGGTGCAGCGCAGCAGGCGCCCGCGGGTGGCCCACGCACCACCACGCAGAACCTTGCGCTGGCCAAAGAACTGCTCCGAGTTCTCGTGATATGCGTCCCGCTCGAAATTGGGGTAAGCGGCAAAGTCGCTCGCCGTCCACTCCCACACGTTGCCAATCATCTGGCGGCATCCACCCGGGCTGTCTCCCGCCGGGCAGGCGGCGACGTCAACCGGGCCGCGCGAGCGCCAGTCGGTGGCCGCGTGATTCGCCTCCAGGGCAGCGTCACCCCACGGGTAGATGGGTTTCGGGGTCAGGTCCCCGGTCGCGGCGTACTCCCACTCAGCCTCCGTCGGCAGCCGCCGGCCCGCCCACCGGCAATAAGCGTCAGCCTCCCACCAGGACACATGGGTCACCGGAAGGTCTGCCTCCAGGTCTGCCCAGGCGTCGAAGTGCCGTCGGCGCCATTCCCCCGAGTGGCCGGACCAGTACACGGGATGTGTCGCACCGGTCGCCGCCAGCCACGCGCCGCCGTCGGACCACATCCTCGTATCTCTGTAGCCGCCGTCATCAACGAACGCCGCGAACTCACCCTGCGTCACGGGCGCCTTGGCGATGGCGAACGGGCGGACCTCCACCGGGTGCGCCCACTTCTCGTTGTCGTAGGTAAATGGGTCGCTGAGCAGCGCGCCGAGCAAGAAATTCCCGCCTGACGGCTCCACGTCACCGGGGAGCGCTCCGGCGGTGGCATCCGATTCGCCCGTCCCGACCGCTAGCGGCCCCGCCGCCGGGGCTAGCGTGGGCGCCGGCATACCGAGCGTCTGGCGCGTGTAGGTCAACGCCTCGGTATGCATGTCGTAATGGTGGACGCTGTAGCGCGTGAAGTGACGAACGACGTCGATTGCGTCGGGCCGCGCCACCTCATTCGCCACGCGCTCGGCGACGAGCCGCATGTAGTCGGCTGTTTCCGTGCGTGACGGCAGCACAAGCCGCCACCTGGTGTCATGCGGTATCGCGCCAGAATCGTACAGCGCATCCCCATAGTCCAGAATGGGAGGCTGGCTGCGTGCTTGACGCAGAACAAACTTCTCTTGGAACCAGGCGAGGTGGCCGATTTCCCACAAAGGTGGGTTCACCGTCGCCAAGAGCGGGCCCATGAGCTGCTGGTCGTCGAGATCTGCGACGAGATCCAGCGTCCGCTCACAGGCATCGATGACCCAGGCCGCCAGTTCGGCCGCGTCCGGGGAACTCTTGTGCATGGCACCTGCCTTTGCGTGCGACTCGATGCGCCTTGCGCACCAAAGGGACCAATCCCTTTGCGCGCCACAAGACCCTGCCGCATGGCCTACATGAAGTTGCGGGTGTGCAGGGCGGAGATCTCCGCCGCCTCATCTGCGGGGAACCCGAGGCGGATGAGCCGGTGCTGACGTCCCTCGTCCATCTCTGCCCGCAGTTTCTGAACTTGGTCGTATCCGCGGCCGATGGCCTGGGGGGTCCACTCGCCAGCGGCGAGCGTGACGAGGGAATCGAAAACGTCCTGGTTCAGGCCTGCCGTGTCGAGCAGCACGTCGTGGCGTCGTTCAACCGCCGCACGGAGCCGTGTGCGCAGCGTGGTATCAACTGTCGCCTGATGCTGAAGATGGGCGACACCGAACGCCACATGCCGAGCCTCGTCTTGGCGGGCGAGCCTTGCCACCTGCCGGGTAACGGGGTCCGGGGCATTGCGGTCTATGAATGTGAGCAGGTTGAGGAAGCTGCCTTCGCCGAGCACCGAAAGCAGGAAGGAGGCCAGCGAGAAGTCCGGTTCGTTGACCAGAGTCGCCAGCGACTCCCTGCCGCCGACCGCCGAGGTTCCCATCTCGCAGCCCTTGAGCTGCGCCCTGCGGGTGAAGATCTCAACGTGCCTAGCCTCGTCCGCAGCCTGGACCGCCAGCAGCTGGAGAACCTCGCGGAAATGCGGGTGAATCCGGGCGAGCAGGCGGGAGGGGATGACCAGGGCGGCCATCTCATTCTCGATCAGGTAGGTCATCACCTGGACGACGGCGCGCTCGATCTCGTCGGGCAGGCCGGCCTCCGCGTCCCAAGCCACCGCCGTGGCAGGATCCCACTGCGCCGAGGCCGCGCTGGCGTACAGGCTGGGAGCGATGTCGGCCCACACGCAATCACGGTCGGCAAGGTCGAAGCCGAGTTCCGACCCGCCGGGCTCCACCAGCGAACCCCTCGCGGCCAGGCCCCAATGCAGCGGTGGATTTCGCAGGATCTCATCCGCCTTCGGTCCTCCTGACCGCTCAGCCCCCGACCAGCGATCGAGATCGGCGCGACCGCGAATCACCCACGCTCGCGCGTCCTGCGGATCTGCTCGTTCGGCGCGCCGGATGCGGTGTCCCGCGTGCCGACACCAGGCGTCCAGATGTACGACGAGATCAGGGGCAAGGCCGGTCACGCCAAGCTCATCCCCGGGATTCAGGCCCTGGAGAGCCCGTTGCACCAGCAGATGCGCCCCCCGCTCGAAACTAATCTCCTCAAGATCGAGGACCTGGGTCATGTCTCGCCGCTCTCCCCTGTCATGGATCGTAGTTCTCTGCCGTGATGCTGCCTGACGCGTCATAGAAGCGGCTCTGCGTGACCGCCGCGTCAAGGAGGGAATACCCGCTGGTCCGGCCCTTGTGCCAGACGGTTAGGCCCTCCAGGTCGAATAGCGGCCGGACCTCCGGATCGGTATATGACATGGAGAGCAGCAGATCGCCGAAACGATGCACCTGATCCGCCGGTGCTCCATGCGCGATCGTCATGTTGCAGTGGTCGTACGCCCCCGTCTGTGAAAGGACGCGGGTGCTTCCCGCCGGAAGCGTTCCTTCACGGCCAAACAGTAGGTGGTTCGCGTCGATCATGGAGGCCGCAGCGACCTTGCCTGCGATCAGCGCACGGGCCGCGTCCCGCTCACCGCCAATGTGGTCGCCATGCAAGCCGACACCGACATCGAAGCGGATTACAGAGATGTCCTCACCTGGCCGCAGGCCCTGCGCGCGCAGATGTGAGCACGGGATGAGTGTCGCCTGCGGCGAGTCCACCGCACCAACCGCGATCGTCTCTCCCTTTAGATCGGACAGGTCCTTATAGCGCGAGTCGCTGCGCACCACGACAACCGACTTGAGGTCACGGTCTGTGTCGCGCATGACGAGGGGAGTCAGTTCCTGGCCACGCGCCGCGGCGAGCCGTGCGGCGCGAATCCAGGCCAGCGGCGAGTTCCAGGCGGCATGGATCCGCCCGTCGATGAGGTCTTCTACCTGGCGTTCGTAGTTGGAGTACAAGATGAAGTCGGTTGGCAGGCCGCGCGCCCGTAGCCACGACCGGAAACCACTCCAGATGGTTACTACCTTCGGATCGTAAGCAACGGCGCCCACGAGAAGCGTCATCGTGAAATCTCCGTACAGGCTGGGGAAGTCCGGGTTCTACAGTAAGGGCAGGCCGAGCGTCGCACGGCCGACGAAGTCGTGCAGCGCCTCTGTTGTCGGCGCCATAACGCGCGCAGCGAGCGCGTCACGGAACAGCCGCTCTACGCCGAACTCCTTGCGGAAGGCGGAGCCTCCGCACAATCGCATCACCCCGTCGGCGACGCCCGAGGCAGCCTCTCCGGCAACGGCCTTTATCTCGAGCACGCGCAGCGTGGCGTCTTCCCGGCCAGTGTCAAGCGCGGCAAGCGTGTCCCGCAAGAACGCCCGCACCTCGTCGGTCCGGATGCGTAGCCGCGCGAAGCGCGCCCGGTGCGGCTGCTGCTGCGCGAGCGTCTGGCCGAGATGCTCAAGGCGCGTCCGGGTCAGGTGCTCGGCCGCCTTGGCGACAAGGGCTTCCATCAGGCCGAGCGAGAACGCGGCATTGAGCACCAGGAAGTGCGGCAATACCAGCTGCAGTGCGATGTCCAGCCCAGCACCGTCCGCGCCAAGCATGGTGTCATGGCCGACCTGCACGCCCTCTGCGGTCACTGGGCTGGAAGCGTTGCCCCGCAGGCCAAGCCCGTCGAACGCGCCGCGGACTGTGAGACCCGCCGACCTGCTCGGCACCAGCCACAGCGTCATCGGGCCCTCCACGCTCAGCGGACGGCTCGACCACACGTAGCTGTCCGCCTCGCCGGCCGATGTCACCCAGCTCTTCTGCGCGTCCAGGCGCACCTGGCCTCCTCCATCAGCCGCGGTGCTCAGTGGCGCCCAAAAGTGGCTGCGCGAGCCAGCCTCGGAAAAAGCGAGCGTGGTCAGGTGCTCGTCCCTGGCGATCGCGCCCCTGACTTCCGCATTGCCGTACGCCTCAATCACTGGTGTGGCCGAATAGTGCATGAGCAGCACCATTGCGGTCGACCCGCACGCGCCCGCGAGCCGCTCGATCACCTCGGTAGCAGCGGCCAGCCCGTGCCCGCCGCCGCCGGCATCCTTTGCGCTCACCAAACCAAGCAGGCGCTCCTTGGCGAGAGCCTCGAGATTGGAGCGCGGAAATGCACCGGAGCGATCAACATCGGTTGCCCGCGGGGCTATGGTGCTTTCGATCACCGAATCGAGCGCGGCCAGGTAATCCTGTGCTGCTCGCGTAGACACCCTTCTCCTCACCCCTCCCAGTGGCACATCGCGGACCTCAGAGAGGCCCTCCGGGCCGGAACCAATGATGCGGCGGCCACGCGCGACCTCGACATGGAGGCGCCAGGTGCGGCCCGTCCTGACAATTCCACCGTTTCGGGTTCGCAGCAAGACCCGGTCCCCTGGAGTGGGCGCAGGGTAATCGGTATTCTGCGGTCAGCAAGGCATACGAACTGCCAGCGAAGGTGCTCACCCTCCGGGAGGGAATGCCGTGACACAGCCAGGCCGACGGTTGACTCAGTTCAGCAGCGGCGCGGGTTGAGCTTGTAAGTTCGCGCCCAGCGAACTGGCGCAGGTGCTGCGCTTGCTGCCTCCTGTGGTCCATCCGGACCTGATCGTCGGCATCGAGACCGGTGACGACGCCGCGGTGTGGAGGATTAACGCCGACCGTGCTCTGGTCATCACCGCAGACTTCATCACCCCCATCGTGGATGATCCCCACGCGTGGGGAAAGATCGCGGCGGCCAACTCCGTTTCTGATGTGTATGCGATGGGTGGTGCGCCGCTGTTCGCACTCAATCTGGTCGCATGGAACAGCGCGGAGCTGCCGACAGAGCTTCTCGGTAAGGTCCTCGCCGGAGCGAGCGAGATCAGCGGCGAATGCGGCTATGTGACGATCGGCGGGCATACGACCGAGGACGCCGAGCCGAAGTTCGGGCTCGTCGTGGTCGGCGAGGCGCGCCCGGGCCAGCTACTGACCAATGCTGCGCTGCGTGATGGAGACGCGCTTGTTCTCACCAAGGAATTGGGCACCGGTATCATTGCCACGGCCATCAAGCGGTACGTTGCACCCGAGCCGGTCGTGGCGGCGGCCGTCGCATCCATGACCCAGACCAACGCCATGGCCTCCGCCACCGCCCTCGCCGCCGGCGCTACCGGCGGCACAGACGTCACCGGCTTCGGACTACTCGGGCACCTTGGGCAGATGGCCAAGGCATCCGCGGTCGACGTGGTCCTGAATACCGCCGCGGTGCAGTTGCTGCCTGGGGTGATCGAGCTTGCGGAGAGACAGCTGATCCCCGGCGGCACCAAGCGCAACCTGGACTGGGTGCGTGGCCAACTGGACGCGGACGGCGTTGCTGAGCTGACCTTGCTGATCCTCGCTGATGCCCAGACCTCTGGTGGCCTTTTGTTCGGCGCCGCACCTGACCGGGCCTTCGACGCAGTGGCTCGTCTCACCGCCGCCGGCGTGCCAGCCGCGGTGATCGGCCAGGCGCGAGACGGAGTCGGCCGACTCGCGCTGCGCTGACTTCCCAGGCTGACCGGGTCGCTCATTCACGGTGGGCGCGCAGCCGCAGGTCAGCAATGAGGGCGGCGAATGCGTCTTTCTCCCGCCGGGGGTCGACGAGCCATCGCAGGGCCGCGCAGCGCTCGCGGAGTGTGTGGTAATACCCGTCGCTGTCCTGCTCGGCGGCACTCAGCCTCTCAGCGAGCGCATCGGCGTCACCAGCGGGGAAGTATCCCGGGTAGTCTTCGCCGAGCAGCCCGATGGACCCGGGGATCCTCGACGAAATGATCGGCACACCTGCGGCGAGCGCTTCTGAGATCACGTTGGCGCCACCCTCGTGCCGCGACGTGAGTGCCATCAGGCGGCTGCGGGCCAGCAGGCGGAGCGCCTCCTCGCGGGGACACGGGCCAAGCCACGCGTAGCGGGGGTTGCTGGCCGACTCCGCGGCCAGCCGGGCGGCGAGGGTGCCGTCCTCGGCCGCGCCGACGTGCGTAACGCGGACCTTCGACGAGGCGGGAAGCCGCTGGACGGCCGCGGCGAGCACGGATGGGTCCTTGACCGCCCGCGCGTGTACAAGGAAAGCCACTTCGAAGCAGTCATCGCGGGCCGGCAGTCGCGGGATTCGCGGGACCGACTGAATAACCACCCTGGCGCGCTCCCGTAGTGCGGGCTCAAGCTGGGACAGACCGAGCGGCTGCAGCAGTATGAAGGCTGAGGCCATGGCGAGCACCGCTGGCTCGACCCCGGCGCTGAGCAGGTCCGGGTACAGGTCGGTACCGGTCAGAGCGATCACAACAGGTGCGTCTGGATGGCTGGCGTGGAAACGGCGTACAGCGCTTGCGCTCTTGCGGGCGTGTAACGCAATCAGCGCACCGTAACGACCGGCGCGGTAGTCCTGGGCGACAACCACCTCATGACCGAGGTCTCGCAGGATGCCTGCCCAACGTCGTGCGGTAACCCCATTCCCGTGTGGGCCATCCGGAGGTGCGGGGGTAACGAGCAGGATCATGGATGAGGCGATGGAGTGGTGCCGACGAGAGCGCGGTGGGGCGCCCCGTTACGACCTGATCCAATGGCGCCTCCCAAGCATGTCCTGATTCGCATGGCTCCTCCTATGCATCAAGCGCCTGTTGACTTCCCCTCCGGCCTCGGCATGCTCACCAGAAACTACCTCGCCCGCGGATTTCGGCCAACCGCGAGCGGAATCTTTCGGCGGTCTTGGCTATGGTTCCCTGGGCTGAGGTCTCCGCGTCCTGAGTGCTCGCCAGCGCCAACGGGGCTGCTGGGCATGTGCGCGAGTGCCAGGATGGGACCATGACAGCGACGCTGACATTCGACACCTACGTGCGTGCCACGCCCGACCAGATGTGGGTGGCGCTCACCGACTCCGCGATCGTGCCCCGTTGGCGTTTCGGGATGAGCTTCGAGGGCGACTGGCAGGCCGGCTCGCACCTGACCAGCCGATCCCCCGACGGCGTGGGAACGGTTCTTGATGCTGTCCCAGGGCGGCGGCTGGTCTACAACTGGGAGCAGCCGGACTCACCGGAGGTCAACGGCGGGCATCCTTCCACGGTCAGCTTCGAGCTCACCCCGATGGGGCCGACGACGCACCTGCACGTCGAGCACAGCGACCTAGAAGAAGATGGCCCGTTCTGCCGGATCGTCACCGGTGGCTGGCCCATGATCTTGTCCAGCCTGAAGAGCCTGCTCGAAACCGGCGAGCCGCTTAGCTTCCCCTTGCCCGGCTGACGCTGCGCCGACCGCGCAACTCCACCCGGCCGGCGCCATCCAGGACGGCGGCGGGGTGCCCGTGGTCCGTGATGGTGATCCGTTGCCGGCCTGTGGCGGCCCTGCGGACCAGAGATCCGAGCTTCGCGCGTGTTGGGGATGGGCTCCGGCGCGGTCAGCTGTGGGTGGTGAGGATTTCGCGCAGTTTGGTGAGCAGGGTGGTTTCGGAGAATGGTTTTTCGATGAGGTGGACGCTAGGTTCGAGGACGCCTTGCGCGCCGAGAAGGCCCTGGGTATAGCCGGACATGAACACCACCCGGACGTTGGGCTGGAGGATGCGGATCTTGTCGGCGAGTTCTTTTCCCTGCATGTGCGGCATGATGACGTCAGTGAGCAGCACGTCGATGTGCTCCAGTTGGCGGGCGAGGACATCCAGTGCTTCGTGGCCGCTGGCGGCCGCCACGACCTGGTAGCCGTTGCGGGCCAGGATCCGGCGGGTGACCTCTCGCATGGCGGCTTCGTCTTCGACGACCAGCACCCTCTCGCCGTGACCGCGCTGCGGTTCGGCGGGCGGCTGCGGCGCGACGTTGGCAGCTTGCTCGGTGACCGGCAGCAGCGCGGTGAGGATGGTGCCCATGCCGGTTTCGGAGTAGATCCGCACGCGCCCGCTGGCCTGGGTGATGATCCCGTACACGGTGGCCAGCCCAAGACCTGTTCCTTCGCCCTTGGGCTTGGTGGTGAAGAACGGCTCGAAGACCCGGTCCACCACGTCCTTGGGCATTCCGGTGCCAGTGTCGGTCACCTTTACTGCCACGTACCTGCCGGGCGACATGTCAGTCTGGCTGGCTATGGTGTCATCGATGTCGGTGTTGGCGGTCTGGATGGTCAGCTTCCCGCCGCCGGGCATCGCGTCGCGGGCGTTGACCGCCAGGTTGACCAGAACCTGCTCGATCTGGCCAGGGTCGGCCAGCACCGGGCTGAGGTCATCGGCCAGGTCGGTGATCAGCTCGACGTGCTCGCCAAGGGTGCGGACCAGAAGCTGCTCAACGCTTTCGACCACATCGTTGATGTTCAGCACGCGCGGCTGGATCACCTCTTGCCGGGCGAACGCCAGCAGCTGATGGGTCAGCCCAGCCGCCCGCTCGGCGGCCTGCTTGACCTGCTCGATGTCGTCATGAACGATTTGCCAGCGCCCGTCCGGTGCTTGTTTGGCGACTTCTTCGCCAGCGAACGCGGCGTAGTTGGAGATGACGCCGAGCAGGTTGTTGAAGTCGTGGGCCACCCCGCCAGCGAGCTGACCCAGGCTTTCCAGTCGCTGTGACTGGTGAAGGTGTCGCTCCAGCTTGTCCCGCTCGGCCTGGGTCCGCAGCCGCTCCCGCTCGGCCTGGATTTCCAGTCGCTCGGTCACATCCCGGACCACGGCGGTGACAAGAATCCCTTCATCGGTGTCAATCGCGGACAGAGAGACTTCGGCCGGGAAGGTGGCGCCGTCCCGGCGCCGCCCCGCCAGCTGCATCTGCGCGCCCATCGGCCGCGGGCGGGGATCGATCATATAACCGGCCCGGTGGCCCGGATGCAGCCCTCGCACCTTGTCAGGGACCAGAATTTCCACCGGCTGACCGACAAGCTCGTCTCTGCGGTAGCCAAACAGCCGCTCGGTCTGCGCATTCACCAGAGCGATACGGCCATCCCGGTCCACGCACACCATCGCGTCGGGGGCGGCTTCCATCAGCCCGCGGAAGCGGGCTTCGGCGCGCTGCCGGTCGGTCAGGTCCCGGGCCACGGTCGCCACGCCGACGATGGCCCCGGCACGGTCGGCGATGGGGGACAGCGTCAGTGACACGTCCACCGGCGTCCCGTCCTTGCGGATCCGCCGGGTCTGATACTGCTCCACCCGCTCGCCCTGCGCGACCGCAGCCACCTTCGCTTCCCCCTTACGGTCCTCCAGGGGGATGAGCACCTCGATGTGACGACCGATCATTTCCTTTGCCGTGTACCCGAACAGCCGCTCCGCGCCAGGGTTCCAGCTGGTGATCACCTGGTCGACGGTCTTGCCGATCACCGCGTCGTGTGAGGACTGGATGATCGACGCCAGCTGCGCGGCGGTCTCGGCCGCCAACCGCCGCTCGGTCACGTCACGGACCGCGGCGGTGACCAGGATCCCCTGGTCGGTGTCGATGGCCGACAGGGAGATCTCGGCGGGGAAGGTGGTGCCGTCGCGGCGGCGCCCCGCCAGCTCCATCCCGGCGCCCATGGGGCGGGGCTGCGGATCGGCCACATACCCGGCCCGGTGACCGGGATGGGCGTCCCGCACGTAGTCCGGGACCAAGATTTCTACCGGCTGGCCGACAAGCTCGTCCCTGCCGTACCCGAACAGCCTCTCGGTCTGCGCGTTCACCAAAGCGATCCGGCCGCCGGCGTCGACGCACACCATCGCGTCCGGCGCTGCTTCCAACAGCCCAGCGAACCTATGATCGGCGAGATGCTCCACGGCCACCACCCCCCGGGGTCGGCCGGTCACTCAACGCCATCATCGCACGTGCGAGACATCCGCCGCCACCGGGCCGCCGCGGCAGCCCGGCTGGGCGGGTGACAGGCGAGCCGCGCAGATCGGTCATTAGGTACTGTCTGAGGTCGACGACCACTGGACGGCATGGCACCGCGGCGATCGACTTTTACCGCCGGGCGTTCGGAGCCGAGGAGCTGGGTGATCGGTTCACCGGACCGAATGCTGAGCTGATCCATGCCGAGATCCGGATCGGGGACTCGGTGGTGATGATCACCGAAGACGCCGC
>Ga0137366_10000649_pt1 | contig 23730 bp, 11 predicted proteins | sample SagtaG_8_FD_104938 | JGI IMG/M metagenome (GOLD analysis project Ga0137366, IMG submission 104938) | Vadose zone soil microbial communities from Sagehorn Ranch, Mendocino, California, USA - Sage1_L_60_16 metaG | ecosystem: Environmental > Terrestrial > Soil > Vadose zone | place: USA...
GTAGACGTGGCCAGGGAGCGATCCGAGCCAGGCCTCCCTGGCGTTGAGGGTCTCGTCGCGAACGACGAAGCCCTTCGACTGGATCACCTGCTTGACCGCCTGGAGCTTGCGGCGCGCATGCAGGACGTCGCGATCCCAGACCGTGACTGTCGCCGTCAGGTAGCCAAAGCTGACCAGGTCGTCCCCGAGCTCCTGGAGCGCGGCATCGGCGTCGGCCGCCTTGTTCGCCGCCGCGCTGTCGAGGAGGGCGCTCTCCTGCTTCGTCGCCTCCTCCTTCAACATCGTCCAGAGGCCCTTGCGCTTCGACCACCAGCGCTTCCGGTACTTCTCGATCTGAGATTTCGCGTCGTCCTTGTCGAGGCAGACGTAGCGCGTGACCCAGCGGTACTCGACCTGGAGGTGGTTCAGATCGTCGAGCAGGCCCGGAAGTGACGTGCCCGGGAATCCGACCACCGTGCACGTGGGAACGAACGACTCTCCCAGCATTGGCGTCTCGCCCGGCGTGAATGCCATGTCGGGGAGAAGCGCGTCCAGGTACATCGGCGTCTCCGGGACGGCGACCGGGTGCCGGTTCGTGGAGATCGCGCTGTGCAGGTACGAGAGCGTCTGCGCGTCGTCGAGCTCCGAGACCTCGACGAACACCCCGCGCATGATGTCGATCAGCTCCGCGATCGTCTTCTGGAACGCCGCGAGGTCGCGCAGGTTGTCCTGGCGCGGGCTTCGCTCCTCCGGACTCTCGAAGAAGAGCGCCTGGATCCGCTTCTGCCCCGTCGCCGGCAGCTGGCAGCAGAAGGTCAGAAAGTAGGCGCTCTCGAAGTGGGCGCCGGCCGACTCGAAGCCATGGCGCCGCTCGAGATCGACGATCCAAGCTGCCGGCTGCTTCCAGGTGGCCGACGGGTACCGGTTGGCCTCGAACCGCTGCGCCTCCATGAAGAACGCCCATCCCGAGCCGAGGCGCTTGAGCGCGTTGTTCAGGCGAGCGACCGCCGACACGAGCTCGGACGGGCTCGAGCTGGCGAGGTCGGGGCCGCGGCAGGCGACCGTCTTCTGGAGGATCGCGTCCTTCTGAAGCACCACGCCCGGCGCGACCAGGCACGCCCACGGCAGGTAGTCGGGAAGGCGGTGCGTCGGCTCGCGGTACTCACGCAATGACAGCATTGCGGCGCCTCACGGATCCAGGCGCCGCTGGCCGACGGCGCGCACGATGACGTCGAAAAAGTGCGGGTCGCGCTTCGCCATCGCCGCGAAAACGGCGTGCAGCAGGAGCGCGACCGGCAGGACCCAGAGCTGGTGAAGGCCGAGCGCGAACGCGGCGGTCGCCGTCCAGAGCAGCAGCCCCAGGTTGCGGGGCAAGCCCGCCACCATGATCGGCTGCGTCAGCGATCTGTGAAGCGGGACCTCGAGCGGATTGTCGAAAGGCATGTTCGGCAACCCCCTCAGACCGAGAGCCCGCCGGCGAAGCCCATGAAGCTGAGGAAGAAGCTGGTCGCGCTGAACGCGATCGCGAGCCCCAGCACGACCCACAGCGCCTTGCGAAGGCCGCTGCCCCCCTCGGAGAAGGCGATCCCGAAACCGAGGCCCACGATCGAGAACACGCCCACCGCCTTCGCGACCGGGCCGGTGAGCGACTGCAGCAATCGGTTCAGCGGCCCCTCCCACGGCATGCCGGCGTTGGCGGCCAGCGCGTCGGCCGCGCCAAGCGTCATCAAGACGGCGACCAGGGAGAGAGCGAACAGCGTCTTACGGTTCATCGCGGCGTCCTTTCGCGTCTGGGAATGGGGCTCACCAGAGTTCTCGCCGCCGGGACGCCCGTCGTTGCCAACCCAGTGGGCGGAGGGGCACTGGGCCCCTCCGCCACGAAGCCGGCGAGCTACGGCTTGTCCTTGGTCTCCTTGTCCTTCGAGTCGAAGTCCCGGAGCTGGATGGTCGTCTCGCCCATGCGGGCCGGGACGAAGTCGAAGCGGAGATTCCAGCTCCCGTCCCGGTTCTCGAAGGCCACCCCGACGCGGGTCCAGAAGGACTTCTTGTCGTCACCCTCGCCGCGCTCGATCGCCGCCACCAGCTGCTTCATGTTCTTTCCGTTCGCCATGTCGTTTCTCCTTTTCGAGGTTTCCGCCTTCGCGGTTCGTTCGCCCAGAAGCGGGGCCCGGGAGCTCCTCGCGATGGCGCGCCGCTTTCTCGGGGGGCACCGGGCGCGGGGGAGCCGTGAAAGCAGAGGGGCTCCACCCGAAGGGCCAGGGGTCGCGAGGCGCGACAGAGGCGGGAGCCCGCTCGGACGGACCGGGAAAAGTGGTGTCTCGAACGGAAGAAACGGATTAGGGCGGAAAGAACGCGTGGAACAACGCGGCGGCGTCGCACAACGGCGAGTCAAAGGGGGACGTCCGGGTCGAGCTATGCGAGTTGGGCGCCGGAACCCCCTTCGAGCGATCCGCACAGAACGGTTGTCGCCGGGCGCGGACCCGGCGTTGCCGCGACGCCCGAGGACATTTGCCTTGGGCGAGTGGTCATCATTGCGCCTCGGGCTGACGGCCGAGTATTAGATCCGTGGCGCGCTGAGCCTGGGCGGCGGCGATCACGACCGCGCGCGAGTCGTCCTCGAGACACTTGAGCCAGCCAGCGACGTACGCGGCTTGATTCTCGACGGTGACGCAGGATATCCCGCCCTCGGCGCAGAGATCCGCCCCGCCATCGTCGCGATCGAGAACTCGCCAGAAGATGCGGGCATGCCGGAGTCCGGGCGCAGGAGCAGCCGCTCGAGGCGCAAGGCACAAGCAATTGACCGGGCATACTGAACATCCGTATAGTTACGCCATGAACGGCGCGCCAGCGATCTCATCCGCCACTGCTGGCACTCTCGACGACGCGCCCGATTTGGTACTGGCCGGCGCAGTTGCAAGTTCGACGGGCGGAAGATCGAGGCCAGCGCCGTGGCCGAACCTCCGGTCACGCCGCAGTCTCCGGCAGCTGCCGATGACCAGCGGCGCGGTATCCACGCCGTCAACAGCGTTCGACAGGGACGCTGACGTGTGGCCTAGTCGCGAGGCGGTTGGCCGAGGGCGTCCTCGCCACTCACGGAAGGCATCCAGTGAATACTTCGGCTGCTGAATGCTCTGCACCGCTCCGGGTCCACACGATCACCGGGCTCGCCGATTTGCTCCCGAGATGTTTCTTTGCTCCGGAACCGCAGCGGTGGCTGGACTCTACATCTCCGGTCGTATTGCAGATATGCTCGCCGCCATGTCAGAGCGGCATGGACGTTCATGGTCCGGGACCATGGCCAAGCGTGAGCGTTAGGACGTTCGTACTGTGTCAGCGGGTTGGGCGTGCGTCCGGAAGGTATCCGGGGTCCTTGGTGGGGATCTCGCACAAGGTCAGCTCGCTCCTCGATTCCCAAGGAGAATCTCGCTATGAGTCAGTCTGAGCGCCTGGAGGCGGCGCAAGGATCGTTCTCGGGCCACGAGACGTTCGCCGTGCGCTATGGGTGGCCAAAGAAGGGAGTCGACGCTGTTCGCGAGGATCCCTCCGTTTTCGCCAGCGAAAACGCGATGGTCTCGCTCGGTGTCGGGAAGAACATGGTCCGCTCGATCCGACACTGGTGCCTGACGGCACGTCTGATCGAACCAGATACCCGTGAAGGGAATCATCGTGGTCGTCTGCTGCAGCCCACTGCACTTGGTGAAGCCCTATTCGGACCGGAAGGTGCGGATCCGTATCTCGAGGATCCGGCGACCATCTGGCTGCTGCACTGGCTGATTTGCACCAATGGTGAGCGGGCGACGACATGGCGCTGGGCATTCGGCTACTACGGGCAGCAGGAGTTCACTCGCGAACAATTGGTCAAGGATCTCGGTGCACTCATCCTCCATCAGCAGGTCGCACGAGTCACGGAACCCTCGCTGAAGCGAGACGTGGACACCTTTCTGCATACCTACCTCCCAGGGCGGCTTTCTAGAACCACTGTCGTCGAGGACACGCTCGACTCGCCCCTCGTCGATCTGAAATTGCTCCGAGAGGATGCGGTTGGTCGAAGCATCTCCTTCGTGCGAGGACCCAAGCCGACGCTTTCGGATAGCGTTCTTGGATTCGCCGTTTTGGAATTCTGGGACAGGCTCGCACCCTCGCAGCGCACCATGTCTCTTGAAGACCTTCTGTACCGAGGGGGGTCGCCGGGGCGGCTCTTCAAGTTGGACGAGCCGTCTTTCGCTGAGCGTCTCGAGCGAGCGGCCAAGTGGTCTCGTGGCGCCGTGCAGTTCGATGAAACAGCAGGACTACGGCAACTTCTCCGAACTCGCACAATAGCCCCATCGGATCTTCTTCGTCACCGACGAGGGATTGGGGAGAAGGCAGCATGAAGCCGGCAGAGACTTTGACCCTGAAGGACTACTTCAGCCTTCGGCAGCGATTTCGGCGTTCGGTCGATCTGGAAAGGGACATCCACCGAAGGGATGCGCTGGATGGCTACATCCTCACGCCTCTCGGCAAAGCCACGACAAAGAGGATTCTCGAGGCTCTGCGACGCGACGGAACGACTCGCGCGTTGACGCTCACGGGCCCCTATGGGGCGGGGAAGAGTGCGTTTGCCCTTTTTGTCGCGAGCCTCCTCGGGAATATGGCCGCCAACGGGACGAAGGAAGCCATCGACCTTCTTGGAAGGTCGGAACGAGAATTGGCCAATCGGCTTCGAGCCCTACACCGTAACGGGCCCTTGGGTTTTTGCAGAATCACCATCAGCGGCACCCGAAGCCCGCTGATGCCAGCGATCTGCCGGGCGGCAAGGCAGGCAATTCAGGAGTATTTCGGGCGCGGCCCCGTCTCGAAACGGTTGCTCTCTGAACTCGACGACGTCGAACGCGCGATCCGCAGCAGGCTGGAAGCTGAAACGGCACTTTGTACATTCTTCCAACATCTCGCAGCGGCTGCAATGAGGTTCGTTGGGTTGGGCGTCCTCCTTGTGATCGACGAACTAGGGAAGTTTCTTGAATTCGCCGCCGACGGCTCGAAGCAGCACAGCGATGTATTCGTACTCCAGCGCTTGGCGGAAGCTGCCGCACGTAGCGGCGACGCCCCCATCATGCTGATAACGACACTCCACCAGGCCTTCGAACGATATGCGACAGCGTTGCCGACGACATCCCGAGAGGAGTGGGCGAAGGTCCAGGGCCGTTTCGACGACGTCGCGTTTCTCGACTCTCCGATCCAGCTTCTCGGCCTAGCCGCAAAAGCCATCACCCGCACCAAGGTGGAACGGGACGTCGTCTATCAACGATACGATGACGTTGTCAAACGTGCGACCACTCTCGGTATCGTCGAACCTGCGCAGCGAACCGTATTCCAAGAGGCCCTTCCCCTCCATCCAACGGTTGCAGCTCTCTTGCCGACGGTTTTCCGCAGTGCTCTAGCCCAGCACGAACGGTCTCTGTTTACGTTTCTCACCTCGAACTATGAAGGTGGTTTCGCGGCCTTCCTAGAGGAAACGCGGGCCGATAATACGGTGCCAGCGTGCTATCGGCTCGATCGGCTTTACGATTTCTTGCACTCCACGCTTGGCCCCGCTCTCTATGCGAACGCGAACGGCAAGCGCTGGGCTGAGATTGATCAGATCCTGAGTCGCATTCCCAGCAGTGAGACCCCTGTAGCGTCGCGCATCGTCAAGTGCATCGGTCTGTTCGGTCTATTCGGAAACCGACAACTCCGAGCATCTCGCGACCTTTTGGTCTTCGCACTAGAGAGTGACCAAGCGTCGTCAGGCGACATTCGGGCCACACTCGATCGACTCCTGCAGACTTCTCTGGTCGTTCATCGTCGCCACAGTGACGCCTTCGCGCTCTGGGAAGGTAGTGATGTAGACCTCGAGCGGTGCTTCCGGTCAGCCCATCGAGCAATCGGCGTCGACGCTTTCCTTGTCGCTGTATTAGAGGGCCGCGGAGCAACTCGGCCGCTTGTGGCAAGGCGGCATTTCATTGAGAGCGGTACGCTGCGGTACTTTGATGTCCGGTTTGTACTGAGCTCTGACCTTGAGTCGATTGCCCTGGAAGAACTCGGAACTGCAGACGGCCGAATAATATATCTGCTTCCTGCTGACGGACAGGGTCGAACGCAACTTGTTGCGCAGGCGAAGGCGACGTCGAAATCGGCGCCCGCCGTGGTGATCGCCGTCGCACCACATATTGATGGGGTTGTTTCAGCAGTCACTGAGTTTCGAGCGTGGGAGGAGGTTCGGCAAACGGTACCTGACCTAGCAGGCGACGCTGTCGCGAGGAAGGAACTCGCTGCACGCATTGAGGAAGCTGACCTTCGCCTCGATCGAGCCATAGACGGTGCCTTCGGCTTCAATGAAGGCACCTCGGGCTCTACTTGTGTGTGGATTCACGCGGGTCAACAGCAGGATTGGAAGAGCCCTCGCGCCGTCTCTCGGGCTCTATCCGCCCTGTGTGATCAGCTCTATTCAAGCGCGCCGCTTATCAGGAACGAGCTCGTTAATCGTCGAGCGCTATCTAGCGCCGCCGCTTCAGCGCGCCGCTCTTTGCTAAATGCGATGCTCTCCAAGGGGCATCAACCTCGTCTAGGACTCGAGGGCTATCCACCAGAGGTGAGCATGTACACCTCGATCCTTGAGAGAGGTGGACTTCACGCAACCCGCAAGGGGGTGACGAGCTTTGGACCGCCGACCAAAGCTGATCCTCTTCGGCTAGGCCCGATCTGGACTTTTATCGACACCTACTTCAGCACGGAGGGTGGGCGGCGGAAGATTCAATCGCTGCAAAAGGATCTTGAGGCTCGTCCATTCGGATTGAAGGAGGGTGCATTTCCCATCCTACTTCTGGCGTGGCTCATCAGCCTTGGTGACGAGGTGGCACTTTTTGAAGATGGGACCTTCGTCCCCGAGGTGACCTCAGCAACTCTGGAGCGCTTGGTCAGGGCACCTCAAGACTTCGAAGTTGGCCGGTTCCGGATCGATGGAGCTAGAACGCGCACTCTGAGGGATCTTGCCCGTCTGTTGCCGGAGGTTGGTGAAGACGCGCGGCCCCTTGAAATCGTCCGAGGACTTTGTCGAAGAGCTGGCCAGCTTCCGCCCTACTCTCGAAGTACGAAACGAATATCGGCGCGGGCTAGATCTGTCCGCGACGCCCTGCTCCAGGCCAGGGATCCACTCATGCTGCTGTTCGTGGACCTGCCACAAGCCGTGGATCTGCCCCTCGGTCCCGGCGGAACAGCGTCAGCACATGACGACGAGTTTGCCGCACGAGTCGCGACTGCATTGGCTGAGATGTCGGACGCGTATCCTCGTCTCCTGAAGGAGCTAGAGCATCAAGTATCCGACGCGCTCGATCTGGGCCCATCTTCGTCCGCCGCCCGGACCGAATTGTCTGACCGTGCAAAGATCGTCGAGAGCTTCGCCTATGAGCCCAAGCTTCGAAGTTTCGTCCTGCGCGCTGCAGATGGAACGCTGACCGTCGATGCATGGCTTGAATCTCTCGCGACGCTGCTGTCTGGAAGGCCTCCCGCACACTGGACCGATAGCGACGTAAGCCGTTTCGAAATCGGCCTCGCGGATGTTGCCCGCTTGTTCGCAAGAGCCGAGGATCTGGCCTTGGATTCCTCCGCACCGCCCGCCAGTGATACGGGCGTTGTCGAGCTGCTCAGAGTTAGTGTTGCGCCGGCTGGGCACGCTGAAAGCCGACGACTGGTTCGTGTACGGGAGAGCGATCGCGATCTGGCAAGCAAGGCAGAGGCGGCGGTTGAGGCTGTCTTGGTATCGCTATGTCCACAACGCCCGGATCTTCAGATCGCCGTCCTCGGCAAGACGCTCCATGGGCTGCTCGGGCACAGCGAACGCAACCTGAACACGAGCGAAAAAGTTAGCGGGAAGGACGGAGAGTGATGGCGACCACACGACACATCCTCGGCCTTTCAGGAGGGAAGGACAGCACTGCCCTTGCCATCTACATGCGCGATCGGGTGCCTGACATGGAGTACGTCTTCACAGACACTCAGAAGGAATTGCCAGAAACCTACGAATTTCTGTCTCGGCTGGAGGGCTTTTTAGGCAGAAAGATCGTGCGACTTTCCGATGACCGAGGCTTCGATCATTGGTTGAAGGTATATGGCGGTTACCTGCCGTCTTCGCGTATGCGCTGGTGCACGCGCATGCTGAAACTGAAGCCGTTCGAAAACTACGTGGGCGATGACCCGGTCGTTAACTACGTCGGCATTCGGGCCGACGAACACCGGGAGGGCTACATCTCGACCAAGCGGAATATCACTTCGAGTTTTCCATTCAAAGAGGATGGAATCAAAAAGGCCGATGTCTTCCGGATTCTGGAAGAGAGTGGCGTGGGGTTGCCTGAATATTACAAATGGCGCACACGTTCGGGCTGCTACTTCTGCTTTTTTCAGCGGAAGGAAGAATGGGCTGGCTTGCTGCGCGAGCATCCAGACCTGTTCGAGTCAGCGAAGGGATACGAGCGCATCGATACCGAGACGGGTGAGCGATACACCTGGGCACAAAATGAAAGCCTGGCCGAACTTGCCCAACCCGAACGTCTCTTTCAAATCGAGACGAATGCTCGGAAGCGCGAAGCCAACCAGAAGAAAGCGCCGAAGAGCAATCAGCCCCTCGTCAAGGTGCTGTCACCAGACACGGAGGATGACGACGACGACCTCGATAGTGACGAGCGAGCGTGTCTGATCTGTGAGCTCTAGAGGTCTGACGATGGCTGACTACAAAATAAATCGGTGGGTCTCGTTTTTACGAAAGTACGGCCCAATCCCGACTAACGACAACATGTACGACGAGAGCATTCAGCGCGCGATCCTTCGCAACGGCATTACCCCAATCCGTCTGGACACGGGGCACCTTCAAGAGTTGGTCGCAAACTTCAACGGCCCCAGACCAGCATCGGTCGTCCTAACGGGGACGGCTGGGGATGGGAAGACGTATCTCTGTCGCGAGGTCTGGACAGCACTGGGTGGAACCTCGGCGACGTGGGACGTCGACGCGAAAACGCGGACGCTGTCTCTGCCCTCTGGACTGAGGCTCGTGGTGATAAAGGACCTCAGCGAGTTTCACGGATCTGACTACGCTGAACTCGAGCGAATGGCTCGAGCGGTTCTTTCGGACTCACCCGCCGAGGTATTCCTGGTCGCAGCTAACGATGGCCAGCTGGTCGAGGCATGGACGCGAGCGCCGGCGGTTGACGAGGTGTCGCGCGTCGCCAAATGCATCGAGGGGCTGCTCGTCTCGGGAGACCGCGAGACTGACGGAGTGAATCTTAGACTGTTCAATCTCAGTCGGAGCGATACCGCGGCTCTCTTTGCGAAAGCCATCGCTGCACTTAGCACCCACCCAGGGTGGCAAGGATGCCATGGCTGTCGTGGCCAGCTCCCCGAGCCGGAGAATCGCTGTCCTATATGGGAGAACTACCAGCGCCTTCAGCAGCCGCTACTGACTGAACGACTCAACGAGTTGCTGGAGCTCTGCGATCGCAACGGATTCCACCTTCCGCTCCGGCAACTCCTCATCCTGGCGAGCAATTCAATCCTGGGTCATCCGGACGGCAAGGAGGGACTTGCGCAGTGTAAGGATGTTCCAGAGATCGTCCGCCGCGGGCGCACGGCAGAAGGGAGCATTTACAGCAACGTGTTCGGTGGAAACCTCGTCGATAGTCGGAGGGCGAGTACTGAAGTCATGGAGGTGTTAGGGCGCTTCGGAATAGGGGAGGAGACCAGCAATAGGATCGACAACCTTCTCGTATTCGGCGCCGACGAACCGGGGCTCCGCCCGCTGTTTGATCGATTGCTGCGAAGCGACCCGGTTTATGGAGCGCACGGTGAATTCCTGCGTCTCCAGGCTGCCTATCTTGAGGGCGTCGATGATGAAGCGTGTCAGGACTTCCTGACAGCATTGCCGGGACAGCGCCGTCGCCTGTTCTTCACCATGCCCGAAGTCGAAGGAAAGGATCTTCGGCTCTGGGACCTGACCGTCTTTCAGTATGCCGGGGAATTTCTAGACCACGTACTTCGCCCTCTTGGCCGCGGAGAAAAGGTACCAAGGAACATATTGGGCCGTTTGGTGCAGGGAATAAACCGCATTTTCACCGGCCTCCTCACGACCACCGACCGAGAGCTGGTGCTCGCTTCGTCCGGAAGCTTCTCGCAATCGAGAATTAGCAGGATCGAGGAATATTCACTTTCTGTTGACCCTAGAAAGGGTGAGCGCGTCGTACTCGAGCAAGTTCGTAGCGGAGTCGAGCTCGCCGTTTACTTCGAGACGGCGAGGCGTGCTGCATTGCCTCTCAATGTCCTCCGCTACGAGTTTCTTTCACGGGTTGCGGAGGGAGCGATGCCAAGTAGCTTCTCGCGCGAATGCTACGAAGACATCTTGTCGTTCAAGAGTCGCCTCTTGCGAGAGTGGCTGCAGATGCGTCGATCCTATGGTGAGGAAGCCGAGTCCGTCGACGAAATGCAGCTGAAGCTGCTCGAGCTCGACCATCGAGGCAAGATCGTGATCAAGGCGCTTGCAGTCAAGTTGCTGGGCACGTCATGAGACCGGCCCGTCTCGCGCGGCCGGCTGACGACGCCATTGAACCTAGTATTTGGGTCGACGAGGCGATCTGGGGTCACAGGCTGCATGACGAGCAGGTGCCTTGGCTTGCCCTGCTGGAGTTTCTCGGAGTACTTCGATCGGAGGCGGATGCCGGCCGAGCGCTAAAGGAAGAGAACGGTCTGAATCGGCTCCAGTACCAAGGCCGACACCTTTTGTATCTTCGGAACATCATCTTCAACAATCCGAGCATCGAAACCATCCTTCTTCGAGTCCCTGATGACCGGGCGAGGTGGAACCGCTGGCGAGACGCCATGCGCCAGACCACGAGCGGCATACGGGAGGCGAATTTCGAATTTCTCGAGAGTCGCTTTAGCTCCTTTGAGGACTTTGCGTTGTTGGTCCAGTTGCTGAGGAGTACTGCGATCGAGGGCGATACGAACAAGCGGTGGACGTCCAAATTTGTCTTTCCCTACGGTCCGCAGTGCCTCTACGAAGATCTCCGGATGGACGACTCCGGGAATGCATCGAACGACCGTCGCTTCTTTGCTCGGGTCGGTGAGCTTGTTTATCTAATGCTCTGCCGCAGTGGACGGAGCGACGAATTGCTCCAACTCCTGCAACCACTCGTGCTCGATGAGAGGTCACGCTGGAATCGTCTTGTGGCTACCCTGGAGCCCAACGCTCCGCCAGAGTCCCGGCGTCAGGCCGGCTCCTCAGCCTACTTGCCTTACGAAAGTCTGCCGGACTACCGCTTCCTAGCTGACGACTGGCTGACCTTGCTCCGCGCGAACCTTCCCGGGTACGACGTTCTTCCGCACTTGGTCGATCTACTGGGCCTTCATCTGGTCCTCTACTTTCTGAGGAGGGCTTCAGAGTGGGGTGGTGACGGAGCGAACGTGTCCCTCGTACTGGAGATCGTAGGACCGAAGCGATCGACAGTTCGAGACCTGGCGGCTGACTCCTTCCAGCAGAACGGCTTGTTGAGTAGGAAAGCCGTAGTGGCGTTCTTGGAAGAGGAAGTCCACGGGTCTGAGGAATGGACCTCCGCATGCGCGAGCACGGATCCGTTTGGTCAAGCCACCGCCGTCGCGCACAAGAAGGTGGCTTGGAAGGTGCTCCGAAACGCAGGTGAGGATTACGAAGGACCGCGAACCGCTGAAGGCCTGTTTCAGGAACTAAGACAAGCCGTCGAGAAGAGACACCCCCAGCATGTTGCGACCTTTCACGCGCGCTATGCGCGGGCGATAGGGCTCGCGTCGCGGCGCGGTTCTCGAAGGATGAGGTACGCTCCGAGCGATCAGCTACTGAAGAGTCTCGTCCTGGCCGTGGTTCCGCAGAGAATGGAGTTTCAGCACTTTCTGCAGACGCTGCGGGATCGGTACTCTTTGGTCATCGGGCACCGGCAGGCCGAGGTATTTATCGGCGCAGGCAGCGATCAGCGAGCTTTTGAGGAGAACGCCCGACGGCTGGAGATGAGGTTAGCCAGCCTGGGGCTCCTGAATCGCCTCTCTGATGCATGTGCCTACGTGGTTAACCCATTCGCGGGGTTACAGTGAACGTCCATGAACTCGTTGGCGCCGCGGCCGCCGATCTGATTGCTACCAGGGCGCGGTCAGACGATGCGTCCGAAGGAACGGCTCGTTTCCTCCTCGACCGGCTGACGGATGTGCAGGTCGGCGCCATTTGCCGCGCGATCGGTTCCCATGCGGAGCTTGGTGATCGATGCCGCCTCCGAATTCCTCGTGGCGTCGGCGTCTCTGCACTATTGCCCGAAGAGATCCTGACCGACGAGCGTACGACCTACTGGCGCAATCAAGATTGCGACAGGCCTGTTCTTGTCCTGGCCAATACTGACGATGACCAAGGTCAGTCGCTCAAAGACGTCAGCGCTATCGGCAGTGACGAACTCCTTCGTGAACCGGATATGTGGGTGGTGCAAGCGAGCGCCGGGCTGGCGCTCTCGCCAAACCAGGTCAAATGGTGGGGTCAGGCTCTTCGAGGCCTGCAGGAGGCGAAGCCAACCAGTTTGGATGCTTTTGGCGACTATGTCCTTGCTACTCGTCGCGCGATCCTTGAGGAGGGTGTTCCGGTAGTCCAGGCCTTGGGGTGGGCACTGCCGTCGCTCCGGATTCCCCGTGACTCTGCATTTTTCAACGGCATCCCTGAAAAAGCCCTGGGTCACGCGTCGCGCTGGCGCCGAATGTACCAACAGGCTTTGACGAAGCGGGCCGTCTATCTGATGAAGATGTCGCCTAGTCACCAGCCCTTGTCATCAGATCAGCTATCGGAGACGTTCCAGCGGATCAAATCGGAAGTCGATGAACGGCACCATGCCGTGTTTGAGTCATTTGTTGGAGCAGACGCCAGTTGGAACGAGTCAGCGCAAGCCCTCGCTTCCCTCGAATGGGAGCTTGATAAGGTCAAGGCTCTATTCGATGGTCTCAAGGTCAAGCCCGATCCTCTCGGGAAGTCGACTCTGACTTTCTACGACGATGAGTATCCCGAAACGCTTTCTACCGACGAGAGAGATCACCTCGAACGGCTGGACAAACGGCAAACTCGCGAGGCGAATGAAGACGATCAGCAATTCTACGAGCGCCATCGACAAGAGCTCGGCAGAGAGAGAGTTCTCAAAGCCAAGTGGGACAGGTTCGTATATGGGCAGCCAATCGAGGCGACAGATCTCTTCGTCGGTCTCTTGCGTTGTTTGGAACGGTTATTTGAACAGGCCGGTTCAATCGCTGATAAGCGGCGTCTGATCATCGAATCGCACCGACGCTCGAAGCGCGACTGGCTGGACATGAATTTCGACGCCGCGAGCTACTTCTCTCGGCGGTACCGCGGACTGAAGGCGTTAAGCGGGTTCGCAGTGACTTGGGACACGCCACACATCTTCGAGCTTGAACGGCTCGTCGCTGCCGAGGAAGGCAGGGGCAAGTACGAGCGCAACACCTCGACAAAGCGGGCCGCGCTGCAGCTCAAGTTTACAGTCACGATGGAGGTCACGGTAGCTGGTCAATCGACATCGAGCACTCAGATGCTGGTGTGGTCGTTCAACCCGTCGTCGATACTGAGCGAATACACAGAAGACTGGGGACGGATCGCCAAGAACCCATTCTGCCAGAATCGTGTTAGCCGGGAACCAGTGAGTACAAAGGGCCGACTTCAATCAGTCGAATTGAAAGATGTCTCGACTCTGATGCCGGTTTTCCGTCGAGACCGCGGTTCTCTGGTCGCGCCGTACGACAAGGACCAGGACGTCGACCGAATATTCCGCCGCAACCTCGAACAAGCCGCCGCCGAATCCAGACTGACCCCAGAAGGTCATGACGCCCTAGCTTCGGCATGGTCAACCTTCGTGGCGGCATACCGAGCAGCAGTCGAAGGGTTTGTTGGAGAGGGAACATCAGCTGAGTCGGCTGTCGCCCTGGCTCCGGCATACGAAGCCATGATCGAGGCCCTCCTAACTCATGCTTTGGGCGACAAGAACCGTGCTCACTTTCTGGAGCCGGCGCTGCGCCTCGGCATCGCCGAGGTCGAGGGAGGCGAACCGGCGGCAATCGTCGCTCCCTGGCACCCTTTACGGATCATCGCTACCGCCGTCAAAGCACGTCATGTCGGCGGTCTTATCAAGCACCTGATGGCTGCTGAAACGGTCAACTTCGGGGATCCTCGACTCTTCTTCAGAGACATATCGGCAGAACTGGGACACGTCTTCTATCCCGAAGTCTGTTTGGGCCTCAGAGGAAACGAGCCAGTGCTCCTGGCGAGCAGCGAGATCTGCGGCGACTACTCGCTCATGGAAGCGCCGACGAGGCGAAGAGACGATATCGCGACTACGAACGAAGATCCCCGCCTTGGTGCGCAATGGCTGTTGAATCTCGTTCGTCGCTACCTGGAGCTTCAACCGCACGAAGCCGCCAACCTAACGACGGTGCTCTACAACTGCGACACCGCACGCCTCCCAGAAGAGGCGGTAGCCGCGCTTGGTCAGCTCTATGAAGACGAGGAGGAGGTGCGGTGTCAGGTCATCCTCCGTCACAGCAGGCCTGAGAAGTTGAACCGGCTGTATGAGGCCTTGCTCGAGAGCAGCGAGCGTGACGTGGACTCGATGGTAGCCAGCGAGGCCTCGAGGGATTTCATGGCTCGTCTTCGCATCGGCATCATGGCCGACCAGGCGGTTGTACCGTCGAGCGTAGACGGGCCACCAGCCGACATTGTGTTCCTTCAGGACGTGATCGCACGACTAGCTGAGATCCGCTGGACCGACGAAGTTCTTACGCCGCCAGACGTCGACCTACTCCATCACATTCCGCCGCGATGGTCTCGTCGCCGTCCTGGTATGCAGCATGATCTGAAGGCGATCACCTATCTCTCTTGTCCTGTGCAGCCATCCGTCGGATGGAGCTATCTACGCAGCTTGTACTCGATAGCCATGGGCGAGGACGTGAAGGGAGGACTTCACCCCCTGCCGTCCCGGCAAATCAGCTTTCAGAACAACGACACGCGAGAAATCTTCGACGAGGTCCACCGTCTAGGCCAGTGGGTTGTAAACCACGATGAACTCCTGACACGACGACAACTACGAAGTCTCGGGGTCCAGATCATCCGCTATCAACAACAAGGATTCGAGGGGCGGAGCCTTATCATCTCATCAAAGGCCTCCCTCAATCTGTTAGGCGTCCTAGTACAGAAGCGTCTCAGGGATCTAAACCTTGGCCTCGATAGCACGGCCATAGCTCAGATCGCTGAGCAGATGATCGATGATGCCAACGAGGTGTCCGGCGACATCGTTCTCAGGGCGGCAAAACGCGCTTGCTTCGCCAACGAGCTGATAGGGCTCGTCTTGAGTCGATTCCTCCTTGAGGATGAAATCGGCCCGCAGGCCAGGAGCGGCTGGTACTTCTTGGATGACTATGCTGGCTGGCTTGGACAAAAGCGCGAGCACATTGCAGACATCTTGGCGTTGAGCCCGCAGATTCATGCGGGGCAACCCAGACTTGTCGCACTCTTGAGCGAGGCGAAGTATGTCGCAATTGACGGGGTCGCGGCGGCGAAACGCACCTCCGAGGTTCAGCTGCGCGAGACTCAGACCCGCGTGCAAGAGGCGGTATTCGGCGACCCCGGTCGACTAGATCGCGATCTCTGGCTGGCGCGTTTTGCTGACATGTTACTCGATGGGGTCGACATTCCCCCGACGGACGACGTCGTCCTTAGTGAATGGCGAGACGCGGTCCGGGACGGCACCGCGAATATCCTACTGCGTGGCTACTCTCATGTCTTCGTTCATCGGATGTCAGCCGAGGACCGAGACCCGTCTGGGCGATCTGAGATCGGGAGTGTTCGCAGCGCATGGCAAGAGGTCTTTGGCCGCGACGCGGTTAGACAGCTGGTTCACTGTTATCACAACGGAGAATCGCCAAAAGCGGTGAGGGCGCGCCTGGGAGACGACCGGCCTTGGGAAGGCTCGGACGCTTCGGGAACCCCACCGGCGCCACGGGTGCGGTGGGCAGCACCTTTGAGCGGTACCGGTACGTCGGCAGTACCCTCGACCTCACCAAGCCCTCGTCGTGGTAGTCGACGGTCCCCGCGAAGGGATGACAGATCGGCGGCAGCACCCCAGGCACAGACGACGCTGCCTGCGGCCCCTGTCGCCGGAACCTCAACCAATCCAACCGATGAGCATCCTGTGAGCAGTGACCCGTCGCGCGATGCGCCCAGGCCTCCTGATAGTCCTCAGAGCTCAGCGCCCATCGGGCGGCTTTCGGGACCCGCCGAATCGGGTACAACGCTGAGCGGAGACTTCGGCTGGGCGGAACCGTCGATTGCGACCGAATTACGCGGCCTCCTGGGCTCGGTAAGGTCACAGGTTGCCGATGCAGCATGGCTCGGCGAGACGGTAGCCCGCCTTCGCAGTGCATTGCTAAGCTACTCCCTTCAAGCCAAGGTTCTCGACCAGCGTCTGACGCCAAACTCTGCATTGATTCGGCTGCAGGGTTCCGATCGATTGCGTGTTCAGGATGTGGCTGCGCGACAGGCCCAGTTGCTGACCACCCATGAATTGCGAGTGATCCGCGTATCCGCTGAGCCAGGCCACGTCGTCGTGGCGATAGCGCGACCGCAGCGCGAACTTGTGTCGCTCGTCGAGGTCCTACGTCGCCGAACCGTGGATGACCCAGCGAACTATTCCAATCAATCATTGGTGGTCGGCACGCGCGAAAGCGACGGTTCTGTTCTCTATCTGTGCCCCGGCGGTAAGCACGCCCCGCACACCTTGATCGCGGGAACGACAGGAAGCGGCAAATCGGTGCTGCTGCAGAACCTTATCCTCGATATCGGTATGACCAACTCACCTGCCGCAGCACGGATCACCCTTATCGATCCGAAGCAGGGTGTTGACTACTTCGCCTTGGAAGCCCTGCCTCACATTGACGGGGGCGTGATCGTCGACCAGCCCAAGGCCGCACAAGTCCTTGATGAACTGGTTAGAGAAATGGACGACAGATACCGCAGGTTTCGTGAGGCGCGCACGAGTAACCTCGCCGAGTTCAATAAGAGGGCCGCACCAGCCGAGCGGATGCCGGTACGCTGGGTGATCCACGACGAGTTCGCTGAGTGGATGCTCGTCGAGGGGTACAGGGATGTAGTGTCAAACGTTGTCCAGCGGCTAGGCGTCAAAGCCCGCGCCGCGGGCATCTTCTTGATCTTCGCCGCGCAGCGTCCAGAAGATCGCGTCATGCCAGTGCAGCTAAGAGACAACCTGGGAAACCGGCTCGTACTCCGAGTTGAGAGTGAGGGCACCTCCCGCATCTCCCTGGGGGAAGAGGGTGCAGAGCGCCTTCTTGGAAAGGGTCACCTCGCGGCCAGGCTGCAGGGAGAGGACGACATCGTGATTGCTCAGGTCCCAATTCTCGACGCCGCTGGGCTTGAACAGATCGTCAAAGCAATCGCAGCGGCGCCCAGGAACGCCTCGCCGCAACGCTGAGACGAATCGGATGCACACCCGCCGGAGGCGAGACCACATACTGCAGCTGTCATTCCCCCGTAGATGACCTTTCCTGATCAACCCATGAAACTGTTGATCTCGGTTTCGACATGAAGACCCTATTTACACAGAAACGTCTGGGGGTATCGATTGGTATTTCGGGTCAACGCTAGGACGGTGCTGGAGCTAGGCTCCGAACTGATCAGCTCGGACATTATCGCGTTCTACGAGCTCATCAAAAATGCCTTTGATGCGGGCTCGCGCAACGGAGCCGAGGTTCGTTTCCTGATCGCGATGCGAAGGAACGACTATCTCCGCATCCGAGACAAGGCGAACTCTCTCGTTGAGCAGAAGGCCTCTAGGAAGGAACGGTCGGAACAGCTTGCGGACCTGATCGGACAGGTGGCGGCGAAGCTCGACCCTTCAGTCGGCAGCGCACCGACTCTCGAGTTCAACGCGGGGGTCGAAAGGTCCGAAGATCTAGATGATTTCGTTCGGCGGCTCGACACCTGCTACGACGAACACAACTCAATCGAGATCTCCGACACTGGCAGCGGCATGTCGATCCACGAGGTCACCACGAATTTCCTCACTCTTGGTACGCCCAGCCGGAAACGTGAAGTTGACGAAATCCTCTCGCGTGGTGGCTCGAAGACGCCTCTTGGAGAAAAAGGCATCGGGCGGCTCTCGGCGATGAGGCTCGGCGACCGTCTGATCTTAGAAACAGCGCGGAGCGAGGACACCCACCTTAACGTTCTCGATATTGACTGGCGCAGGTTCGGAAATCTCGACGCCATGATCGACGACATCCGATTGGAACCGCATAAGGGACCGCGCAAGGAGAAAGAGAACTGGCACGGCACAAAGCTCAGGCTCGGCGGATTGCTTGAGAATTGGACCGAGGGACGTGTGAGGGAGTTTGCCACGTTCGATTTTTCCAGACTGACTGACCCGTTCCTCGATCCGAAATCACGACCGCGCGTTGCACTCTACTGGAACGGCGAGCGCATCCCCATTCCGTGGCTTGACCGCGCACTCGTTGAAATCGCGCATGCAAGTCTGATCGGCACATACTCGGTGAAGGGCGATGAGCCGAAGCTCGAACTGAAGATGGTAGCAAACAAGCTTGGTAGCTTCGATCATCCCTGCGAGACCGACGCGCTCACATTGACGCGGCCAGATCTCGAGGGGTTGCTGGCTGGGACAGATAACCTGGTGCCAGAGACGGCGCTGACTTCTGTCGGCGGCTTCGACTTTGAGATCTATTGGTTCAATCGCCGCTATCTAGCGAAGATCGACGCAATTGGCAATCAGGCTACCGTGCGAGCTCTCGTGAAGAAGTGGTCGAGTATTATGCTCTTTCGCGACGGATTCAGAGTCTTCCCTTACGGCGACGAGGAGGATGACTGGCTCGGCCTCGACGCAGTCGCACTAGGCCGCACTGGGTATGTCCTAAACAAGAACCAGTTTATTGGACACGTTCGTATTTCGCGGGCCGGCAACCCGAAGCTCGTCGACCAGACAAACCGGGAGGGGCTTCGGGTGACGCCGGAATCGCAGGTCTTTGTCGAAGTCCTGCATGATGCCGTTGCGGAGCGACTGTGGAGTTTCTTTAAGGACATTGATCTGCGCTACCGCAAACGTACTGAGCCTCTCGACATCGGGAAGGACATCGATGGTCTCGAGGGCAGGGCCAAGGCGGCTCTGGGGAAATTGCGCAAGTACGTCCCGCGCGATGAGATGTCGGTCCTGTCCGATTTGGAACACTCTCTTCGGGAGTTCCACGACCATTCGATCAAAGCCCAACAGCGCATTGAGGAGGTCGAAGCCGACAGCAAACAGATGGTACAGATGGCGGGCGTGGGGCTCCTCGTCGAAATGGTGGCGCACGAACTCGCACGATCTACCGAAAGCGCGCTCGCTTCTCTCGAAGGACTGCGCGGGAAGGATCTCCCTCAGGAGATCACCGCGCGACTCGATACACTTCGCGCCGAGATCAAGAGCATCTCCAAGCGTCTTCGTGTGCTCGATGAAGCGAGCGTCCCAGGCCGCCAGCGCACCGAGACCTTCGATCTTGTGCGCTTAGTCGAGGATCTTAAGGAGGGTCACGCTTCTCAGTTCGCGCGCCACCACATCGACATGAGGATAACCGCTCCGAAAGCGCCTCTGCGGGTGAAGCTGGTAAAGGGAATGGTCGTTCAAATTCTCGAAAACCTTCTGACGAATTCCGTCTACTGGATGAAGATGCGCGCGGACCGAGAAGCAGGTTTCCGTCCGGTGGTCGACGTCAAGATCGAAACAGACCCATTGACGATTCGCTTTTCGGACAACGGTCGCGGAATCGCACCCGATCATCGCGCGCGGGTCTTCCGCGCGTATTGGTCACTCAAAGAGAAGTCAAAGCGTCGCGGACTTGGGCTCTTCATAGCCTCCTCAAATGCAGCCGATCTCAAGGGTCGCCTGACCCTCTCGGAGAAGGCCGACAAGCGGACGGGACGGCTTCATGAGTTTGTTCTCGAACTTCCCGACTCCGCAGTGACTCGATGACCTTGGCCGACCTGTTGGTGAGCCGCGGCTTCGCGTCGGCGCTCATCATCGACGACGCCTTCGATGACGTACCGATTGCCGCTGACCTCGCAATGGACGAGGAAGCGTGGACGATCTTCATGGATGACGTTCGGGCCGAGGCGACACTCGTAGAGGCGGCCTTTCCCGCTTACGCGACCGCAACCGGCCCCGACCTGCGACATTCCGATGAATTCGTAAAGGCGATGTGGGAGATAAAGGGAAAGATAGACGGAGACCTGTGGAACAGGTTGTTCGGGACGTACGAGCGTGAGCGGGCGTCCGATCGCCAGTTTCTTGAACAGCTGAAGCATCGGCTCGCGACCGCTGGTTTGAAGGTGACGACTGCCGGGCGGAAGGTGCCAGACGAAGCGCGCACGTCCGACGTTATCTTCGCGGACTTGTTCCTTGGAGCCGCGCAGCAGGACTTCGATGTTGCGGAATCTATCAAGCGCCTTCAGCAACTCATGGCGGATCGCCGCACGTCCCCACCGCCCGTCGTTCTCATGTCTAGGAGTCCCCGACTGCAAGACAAAAAGGAGCGCTTCCGCGACGGCGCTGAGATGCTGGGCGCACTATTTAGGGTATATCAAAAGCAGGATCTCCTTGAAGGGTCCACCGTCGAGACAGCGCTTGAGCGCTTAGCAACGCATCACGCCGATGCCGTGAAAGTTGCCGCCTTCGTCGAGGCCTGGCGATCTAGCCTGCAGCATGCCACCGGCAGTTTCATGAAGCTCGTTAGGCGGCTCGATCTCTCCGACTACGTCAACATACGAGACGTTCTCCTCGAGGTCGAAGGTCAGCCGCTCGGCAGCTATCTACTCGACGTATTTGATCGCGTGTTGCAGCACGAGATCGAAGGCCATCCGGTGACGATCGCGGCGGCACACAATCTCAATACGATCGATCCCGAAAAGTATCCGAGTCCGTATATCGCCGGCTCACCAGATCTTCAGGATCTCGTGGCGCGGACCCTTTGGCAGCACACTGAGCGGCTCAAGGTCATGGGCAATACGGGAGGCATGCCGGTCAGCTTCGGCGATGTCTTGATCCGCAAGGCCAGCCTCACGGCCGCGACGACGGCGACGACAGCCCAGGAGGACGAACCGGACGCTATGATAGTGTTGACGCCCGCGTGCGACCTAGTTCGTGGGGACGGCAGACGGCGAGTCCTCCTTGTCAGTGGCACGCTGAAGGCAATCGACCATAAGACCTGGACGTATAAGTCGCCCGCCGCGGTAACACCGATCGTTCAGTTGCCAGACGGGCGACGTATGTCCATCACCTGGCAACTCCACGACCAACGTATGCTGAAGCGAAATGAGCTCGCGGGTATGCTAGGAGACAATGGTGCGTATTCGGTCGGCTTCCGTCTGAGGGAAAGCAACGCCCTTGAGCTCCAGCAGCAAATGCTGGCCGATATGGGACGCGTCGGACTTGTGAGCAAGATGCCGTTCACGTTTCCGGTCGAGGTTCTGATGTTCGTCACTGACCTTGACGGAAGGCTCGCTCCGCTTCAGCTCCCCGTCACCTCTCGCGATAGGGGTGTTTGCATAACCGGGCGCGACAGCGCTGGGAAGGACTTTACCCGGCTTGTCCTTACCGAGGCTTCAGTGGACGAAGTCTTAAGCGTCATTCTGAAGATTGAAGCGAGCCAGGTTCATCAGCGCGCTCGGGACACGTTGAAGAGGCTTCAGGCATCCACAACCTTTCGGTCGCTCCTTCAGCGTGGACTGAGGGCTCCGACGGCGACAACCAAAGGACATCTCGCGCCTTTGAAGGTGCCCAAGGATGAGGACCCTGGCAATAGCGCAGCAGGAGATGAAGTCATCGGGCTAATCGCTCGAAATCCAGAGCCCGTGGAGACACTTCCGAGCGGCGATCAGAAGAATGGCGCTTTGGTAGTTATTCTTAATGATCTCGACCCGCAATCGACAACAATCGCGGGCGACGCCGCCGCGAGCGTTCCCGCCTCCATCGATGCGCTAGTAGAAGCCCCCCGAACTGAGGACCCACGAGAATAAGCCGAAATATTGTGTATCTCGTTGTGCTGCAGATCCTTAGAGGTGCGCGACAGCTTTCCGTATCGGCCATTTGTTGATTGCCAGGATGTCCAACGCAGGCGTTGATTACCTCGATTCTCTAGCGGCCGCGTATCACCTTGGGATTACGCATGAGCTGCTCTTCGCGTATACCAGCAGGCGCTTTCGAGGACCCGAGGGAGCGTCTCGGCGCTTGACGCCCGTCAACATCTCCGGAAAGACCTATTTCTTACGACGGGACCTCGACGCATTTGACCACCATTTGTGGAATCCTTGGGCCAACGAGACAGATCCGCGCTCCACTCCTCCAAGAGCCATTGTTGACCATCTTCGTGCAGAGTCGAGGAATCAATGCGTGCGGTGTGGAAGCGGGATCGGGGTTCAAACGGCCCACATCACTCCCTGGGCGCAGAGCCGCTGTCATCATCCACACAATCTGATCCGCCTCTGCTCCGCGTGTCACATTGAGCACGATGAACACCATAGCCTCGCAACTGAAGAACTTCGGGAACTGAAAGATCGGGCAATCGCGGCGACGCGAGCGGCGTTAATGCACCGTATGGCCGGCGACGTGATCTCGTCGCCGCGACCGCCCTCAGATGCGTTGTTCGCCGGTCGAAAGGCGGACCTCATCGCCCTACGAAGAATCCTGCGGCGTACCCGCACGACGCTGGTTCTTGGCGCAGGCGGAATCGGGAAGACGCAGCTTCTACTCCACGCTCTCGCAGGAATGAAGACTGGCCGACCCGTCCTTTGGCTAGACCTGGAGCGGTTCAGTGACATTCAGGGCATCCAAACAATGTTGTACGCACTGTCGTCGGGAGGGATCGCCGACGACCCGCCGCCGCCACTGGCAGCCCGCCTTGACGACCTCAATGCCTGCGTTGTGTTAGACGGTCTGGAGCAGCTCGGGGAGCGGATGGTGGAGGCGGTAGACGATCTTCTCGCGGAACTTCAGCTCCGGACGTCGAAGGCTCAGTTCGTCATTACCTCTCAGGTAGACCTCACACGCACCCTTTGCGAAGCGCGTTTTCGAGTCGGGGGCCTGGGCGATGACGCTAGTCGCGAGGTTCTGCGTGCTGTCATCGCCGCACAGGTTCCTTTTGATCTCGAGAGTGAGAAGGGTGTGGTCGACCTGTGCGATGGACATCCTCTCGCTCTTCGACTTAGTGCTTCCCTGTTCGTTCATTTTGGTTCAGGAGCGGTCGCTTTTCAGCGGATGCGGCAGCGTGGGACACCTGCCTTGGAACTCCAGAAGCGGTCGGGCCACGATCGCCACACCTCTCTTGGCACCTGCCTTGGCCTTGCTTACGATGCCCTTGACAAACACGAGCAGCGTCTCCTGTTTCTATTGGCCAGCGCGCCGGCGGGGCTTTTTCTTTCTGCGCTCGAACGGGACGACTTTGATGCGGCGGCAGCAGCCGCCGGCCTTCGCCGATGGAGCCTCATTCAGGTCTCTGACTCGGGAGAGGCCCGTGAGCGTCTTCACGTTCTAGCTCCGATCGGAGCATACGCCGATCATCAGTGGCGCAGTGACAATGCCGAGAGCGTACTCCCGGAGCTGCTGGCACTCACCAGGGACATTGCGGTCA
>Ga0137366_10000653_pt1 | contig 23668 bp, 21 predicted proteins | sample SagtaG_8_FD_104938 | JGI IMG/M metagenome (GOLD analysis project Ga0137366, IMG submission 104938) | Vadose zone soil microbial communities from Sagehorn Ranch, Mendocino, California, USA - Sage1_L_60_16 metaG | ecosystem: Environmental > Terrestrial > Soil > Vadose zone | place: USA...
CCGGAGATGCCGGCGCCGATGACGGCGACTTCTTCCCCGTGCCGTTCGGCCGGAATCGAACCCAGGCCGGCCCGGTGCGCGATCCAGTCGTCGAACGGGAACGGGAAATCCGGGCCGAAGATCGTGACCGGGCGGCCGTCGCGGCCGCCGGGTGCGTTCGCCATCAGAGCCCCTCACCGTTGATACCTGGTGCGCCTGCTACGCCGGAGGATACGCGCCGGTTCAGAGCACGGTTCCGGTCAGGCCCGGCCGCGTGCCGTCGGCCCGGGCCGCCGTGACCGACCAGCAGGCCTGGAGCAGGGACTGGGTGAACAGCTGCGGCCTGGTCACGCACACCGCGTGATCCGCGTCCACTTCGTGCACCGAGGCGCCGGGGATCGCGCGGGCCAGCCGGAGCTGGCGGCTGACCGGGACGATGTGGTCCCGGGCCGTGACCACCACCGCGGCGGGGACGTCGACCTGGCCGATCCAGCTGTGCGAGGTGAACTCGCAGACGGCCTGGATGGCCGAGATGGCGGTGCCGAGGCTGGTCCGCCTCAGCTGGGCGCGGGCCAGCCTGGCCGTGGCCGGGTCCTCGACCGGGCCTATCAGGGCCATGCCGAAGAGCTCGGCGCTCATCGGCTGCAGGAACGGGTTCCACCGGATGGCGGCGGCCGCCGTCGGCAGCGCGAGCGCAGCCAGCCTCTCCGCCGGAGATCCCAGCACGTTGCGGGCGGTCGCGCACAGCACCAGGCCGGATAGCAGCGACGGGTGCCGCCGGTACAGCAGCTGGGCGACCATGCCGCCCATCGAGTAGCCCACCGCGACGAACCGGCCGATGCCGAGGACCTGTGCCAGCGCGGCAATGTCGTCGGCGCAGTCCTCGAGCCGGAACCGCGCGCCGGCGCTGATCCCGTCGCCGTGGCCGCGCAGGTCGATGGCGACGACGCGGAAGTGGGGGGCGAGCGGGGCGAAGACCCTTCCCCAGTTGAGTTCGGCCGTGAAGGTGACCCCGTGGATGAGCACGAGCGTGTCGGCGCCGCGGGGGCCGGGGCATTCCCAGACCCGCGTGACGCCGCGGCCGGGCAGCTCCACTAGGCGCGTACCCACGGTCACGGCCATCCCCGGTACCTGCCGCACGGACTCACTCTCCTGCGATGCAAGTCGGCGGGAGCCCAGCCGACGATCCATCCCTGCATCTGGAGTGTGCCTGCCGATGCGCGCAGCGCGATAGGGACCAAAGGCCCGGATACCTAATGGTTCTACCCGGGCTGATGGGGAATATGCTCGCGGACTGACGCGCGTGGCGGCTGCGCTACACCGGCCGATTCACCCCGGCTTTGACGCTGGCGTGCGGCCGGTCATGACATAGCCGCTGCCGAACGCCAGCTCCCGGACCTGGACGTCCTCGACCAGCTGCTCCAGATGCCGCCACGGGCGATCGAAACCGCTGAAGTCCCGCACGTACGGCGCGTGCAGCAGGCTGACCATGGAGTTCAGGGCCACCATCATCGGCGCGGCCCACTTGCCTCCGCCCGCGGCCACCCACGCTCCGGGGCGCAGCCTGGTCACGACGTTTCGCAGCGCGTCCGGGGACTGCAGGATGTCGTGCACGGCGCAGAACAGGGCGGCATCGGCGGCCGACCCGATCTCGGCATCCTTGGCCGGCGCCTGCACCACCGTGACGTTGTCCCAGCCCGCGCACGCGATGTGCTCCCGCGCCACCTCCACCATCTCGGGCGACTCCTCGATGCCGACGACGCCTCCTCCCGGGCCGACCTTGTCCCGGAGCAGGCCGCAGCACAGGCCGGTCCCGCAGCCCACGTCGAGGACCACCTGCCCGGAGCGGAGCGGGAGCGCCTCGACGACCGCGCGGCGGTAGGGCTGGAACGCCGCGGTGTCGCGCTCGTAGGAACGGGCGCGCTCACCGTAGGCCGGCTGCCGCCGCGAATTCGGGGGCGTATTCATGGCTCGGCACCCGCCTTCTGTCGACTTGAAGTGTCCACGGTAACCGCGCGTCGCCGCATCCGCGTAAACGGGGTGTGTGCGTCACGTTACAGACTGCCTCGCCCGTCCCAGCAGCGTGTCTGGTGCACTGTGGGCTCGCCCCCTCGGCAGCAGGACGGCAGCTCCGGCGCGGGGCTGGCTGGTGTCCATGCGCTGCGTGGGGCTAGCGGGAACAACGAGGCGGCGCTCCAACGTCGCCGCGCGCATTCTCACGCCGACGAACCACGGCAATGTCACATCGTCGTGGTCAGAACCACTACAACGTCACATCGTCGTGGTTGCGGCTGCCGCCGACGGCCTTGCGGGCGCGGACGCGGGGGGCGTGTAGGAGGATGAGGGCATGCTGGTCGTTCATGTACACGTGCGGGTCCGGCCGGGGCGGGTCGAGGAGTTCCTGGCCGCGACGCTGACGAACGCGCGGGCATCGCTGGGCGAGCCGGGGGTGCTGCGGTTCGACGTCATCCAGGACGAGGCCGATCCGGCGCACGTGGTGCTGGTCGAGGTCTACCGGGACGGCGATGCCCCGGCGGCGCACAAGCTGACGCCGCACTACGCGGCCTGGCGGGACGCGGTCGCCGAGATGATGACCGAACCGCGGGCATCGACCCGGTTCTCCGCGGTGTTCCCGCCGGACGACGAGAACTGGGCGAGCAGCGCACCATGACGGCGGCGGCGTTCGAGTTCGCCACCGCCGGCCGCATCGTGGCCGGTGCCGGGCGGGCCGCCGAACTGCCCGGCGTGCTGGCCTGGCTCGGGTCGCGCGTGCTGGTGTGCACGGGGGCGAACCCGGCGCGTCATGAGAACCTGCTGGCGGGCCTGGGGTTGCCGGCCGCGGTCTTCCCGGTGGCGGGCGAGCCAACGGCCGAACTGGCCCGGGCCGGGGCCGCGGCCGCACGCGAGCACGGCGCCGACATGATCGTCGCGATCGGCGGCGGGAGTGTCATCGACCTCGGCAAGGCGGTCGCCATGCTGCTGGCCAACGGCGGTGACCCGCTTGATTACCTGGAGGTGGTCGGCTCCGGGCAGAAGATCACCCGGCCCGCCGCGCCCTGCGTGGCGGTGCCCACCACGGCCGGCACCGGCGCGGAGGTCACCGCCAACGCGGTGCTCGCCGTACCCGGGCACCGTCTGAAGGCGAGCCTGCGCAGCCCGCTGATGATCCCGCGGGTGGCGCTGGTCGACCCGGAGCTCACCGTGTCGTGCCCGCCGCCGGTGACGGCGGCCAGCGGCCTGGACGCGCTGACCCAGTGCCTGGAGCCGTTCGTCTCGGTCCGGGCCACGCCGCTGACCGACGGGCTGGCCCGCGAAGGGCTGCGCCGGGCGGCCACCGGGCTGCGGGCGGCCCATGCCGACGGCGCCGACCTGGCGGCGCGGACGGACATGGCCATGTGCGCCCTGCTGGGCGGCATGGCGCTGGCCAACGCGAAGCTGGGCGCCGTGCACGGACTGGCCGGCGTCGTCGGCGGGACCGCGGACGTGCCGCACGGCATGGCCTGCGCCGCGCTGCTGGCACCGGTCATCGAGGCCAACGTGCGGGCGCTGCGGTCCGCGGCACCCGGCTCCCCTACCGTGAACCGGCCCGCCCTGGACCGGTACGCCGAGGCGGCGCAGCTGCTGACCGGGAGGCCCGGCGCATCCGTCGAGGACGGCCTGGCCTGGATCGGCGAGACCCTCACCCTGCTCCGCGTGCCCGGGCTGGCCGCGTTCGGCCTCGGCCCCGGGCAGGCCGATGACATCGCGGCCAAGGCGGCGGCGTCGAGCAGCATGCAGGGCAACCCGGTCCCGCTGAGCCACGACGAGCTGAAGGCGGTCGTCCTGCAGGCCCTGTGACCTAGGCATCAGGCCGAACGGTCGGGGCCGGCGGCGTGGGCGCTCAGGGAGGCCGGAGCCTAAGCTCCGCCGGCGGCGCCACCACCGCGCCCGCCGCGGCGGCGGATCCGGGTGCGGGCGGTCGGCGGGCGCCGGGGCCGGCGGCCCGCGGCGCGCGTCTCGCCACCGGGCGACCATCGCGTCCTCGTCCACCAGGCGCAGGTATATCGGCGGGCCGTCGGGGATCCGGCGCCACTCCGCGATCCGCCGGTTGAGGCCCTTGACCACCGTGCGAACCTCGTCCTCGGAGTTCAGGTCCTGGACCGACCCGGCGAGCCGTTCGGCCTCCTTGCGCAGCCGTAGCGGGGTGGGCAGCAGTTCGTCGGCTGATACGCCTTCGCGGCGCAGGTAGTCCTGCAGCCACGCGTCGGTCCCGCCGCGGCGGGAGAGCGGCTTGCCCGCGCCGGGCAGGTTATCGAAGGCACCTCGCTCAGCCGCCTCGCTGACCTGCTGGTCGACCCACGAGGCGAAGCTGATTTCCCTTGGTTTGCGCTCTGTCACCAATTTCCATGCTAGTTCAGGGCAGGCCGGCCACGGCCCCGGTACCCAGCCGCATGGTCGTCTACCTTAATGACTATGGATCGAATTGAGCGCCGGGAGTTCGTGCGGAAGCACCGGACGTGCGTCTTCGGGTACAACCGCCAGAACGACGGCCCCGCCATGACCGTGGTGTATTACGTCCTAGACGGCGACGACCTGCTGGTCTCCACCATGGCGGCCCGGGCCAAGGCGCTGGCGGTGCAGCGCAGCACCAAGGTCAGCCTGTGCATCCTGGACGAGCAGTGGCCCGTGACCTACCTGCAGGTCTACGGAGACGCCACGCTCGAGGAGGACTTCGGTCAGGCGGTGGACGTGCTGCGCCGGGTCATCGACCTGATGGCCGAGAAGAACGTGACGTCGGCCAAGATGCCGGAGATCGAGCGGATGGCTCGTGAGGAGAACCGGGTCGTGATCCGGATCCGGCCGTACGCCACCTTCGCCACCCCCCCGCGGCACGTCTACCAGGCCGGGGACATCGATACGCTGACCCACTTCACCAGCAGCAGCCAGCCGTGGTGACCGTCAGGCCGGGACCTGTCCAGGATCCCGAACGGGCCTGGCTATAGCGCTAGCGGGATGCGGCAGCAGCATGTCCAGGTTGATGGCGTCCGCCATGGCCTGGTACCCGGCGTCGTTGGGGTGCAGGCGATCGCCGGAGTCGTAGGCGGGGTTGAGCCGCAACGGGTTCGCCGGGTCGCGCATCACCGCGTCGAAGTCGATGACGCCGTCGAAGGCGCCGCTGGTGCGGATCCAGGCGTTCACCGCCTCGCGGATGGCTTCCCCCGCCGACGAGTAGTAGCCGGCGCCCTGGTACGGCAGCAGGGTCGCGCCGAATATCCGCACACCGCGGGCGTGCGCCTGGGCGATCAGGTCCCGGTACCCGGCGATGATCCGGGCCGGGGTGAGCCCGGCGTCCAAGTGCCGCGGGCCCACGCTGAGCCCGATGTCGTTGATCCCCTCCAGCACGATGACGTCCCGGACCCCGGGCTGGTCCAAGGCATCCCGGGCGAAGCGCGCCCGCGCGCTGGCCCCGCAGCACCGCGACACGGTCAGCAGCCGGTTGCCGCCGATCCCCTCGTCGGCCACCGAGAGCGTCGGGCCAGCCACCGCGCCCAGTCTCCGGGCCAGGTCGTTGGGCCAGCGGTCGTTGCCGCCGACGCTCGAATTCACGCCATCGGTAATCGAGTCGCCGAACGCGACCACGGTCCCGGCCGCTCTGGACGACCGCACGTCGAGACCGCTGAGGTAGTACCAGGACGGGGCCGGGATCGTGAACGCGCCGGACCCCGCCTCGCCGGCGTGGTCGCCGGCCGCCGACACCCAGTTGAGTCGCAGGGCGTCCGAGTGCTGGGTGGCCACACCGGTCCGGCCCGGCACGTAGATGCTCACCGCCAGCTCCTGCAGGGCTGACACCTGCATGCCCACCGGATCGCTGAGGACCTGCGCGCCGACCGGGATCCGGACCGACACACGGCCGCCGAAGCTCACCGGGTGGATCGTGCCCGGGACAACCCCGGCACCGAGGTCCGCCAGCGCCACCGTCACGCGGCCGACTTGCAGCGGCGACCGGCCGAAGGCGTTCGTCAGCTCGAGCCGGATCATGTTGCCGCCGACGCTGGGGAAGATGATGTCGCGAACCGTCTGATCGTGGAAGCCGGTCATGCCGAGCGTGCCCGGCGTGGGATCCTGCGGGCTGGCGCCCCAGCTGGTCACCCAGTCGTACCCGTGGCGGGCGGCAGCGGCCGGGCGGGGCGCGGTGACGGCGGCAACGCTGGCGGCCAGAACCAGCAGGGCGATGGCGCCCGGCAGCCCGAGGTAGCTCAGCCGGGCGAGGCGGCGGCCTGCCAGCCTGCTCGCGGTCATGGCTTACGCGCGTACCGTTCCCTGGCTGTTACCGGCAACCTGATCAGCCAGGTCCTTGTCCATGCCCCACCTTCCCCCGTATTACGCGCCGTCCAGGCAAAGGTAACCCGGCTACCCCATGCTGAGCCAGGTAGCGTGGGTACATGCAGGGGGACGATCCGGGGCTGGCCGTCGCGCGGATCGCGCTGGGCTGCGGGAACTTCGGCGGGATCGGCTCGGCACCGGACTTCTTCGGCCAAGGGCTGACCGAGGACGAGGCGTTCGCGCTGATGGACGCGGCCTTCCAGGCCGGCATCGACTGGTTCGACACCGCCGACGCCTACGGCGGCGGCCGTAGCGAGCGGGCGATCGGCCGCTGGATGGCCGCGCGCGGGGTCCGGCCGCGGCTCACCACCAAGACGTTCAACCCGATGGAGGCCGGGGCCGATCACGGGCTGAAGCCGGATCGCGTCGCCCGCCAGCTCCGCTCCAGCCTGGACCGGCTGGGAGTCAGCCAGGTCGAGCTCTACCTCGCGCACGAGTACGACCCGGACGTGCCGCTGGCGGAGACCCTCGGGGCGTTCGGCACCGCCCAGGCCGACGGCCTGATCGGCGCGTACGGGGTGAGCAACTTCGACGCGCCGCAGCTCGCCGCCGCCCTGGCGGCGGGCGCGCCGCGAGCCGTGCAGAACAGCTACTCGCTACTGGCCCGGCAGGACGAACCGGACCTGCTGCCGCTGTGCGCCGAACGGGGCGTCGCCTACCTGGCGTTCGGCCCGCTGGCGGGCGGCTGGCTCACCGGGAAGTACCGGCGCGGTGCCGCGTACCCGGCCGGGTCGCGGATGACCCAGCGGCCCGAGCCGTACCAGGACCTCGTCACCGGCGCCACCTTCGACGCGCTGGACCGGCTGGAGGCGATCGCCGCCTCCCGCGGCACCTCGCTGGCCGGGCTCGCGCTCGGCTGGCTGCTGGCCGGCGAGCGGGTGACCCAGGTCGTGATCGGCCCGGGCCGCCCGGAGCACCTGGCTCCGGCGGCCGAGGCGCTCCGGCATCCGGTCACCGAGGCCGAGCGGGCCGAAATCGAAGCGGCCGTGGCGGGCCTTACCGGGAGGGTGGAGCAATGATCGAACTGGCGGAGATCGAAGCGGCGCGGGCCCGGATCGCCGGCGCGGTGGTCCGCACCCCGCTGGTCCGGCTGCACGTCGCGGACGCCCCGGCCGAGATCTACCTGAAGCTGGAGAACCTCCAGCCCATCAACTCGTTCAAGATCCGCGGCGCGACCAACGCGGTCATGCTCGCGCCGGCCGGCGCATGGGCCAAGGGCCTGGTCACCGCAAGCGCGGGCAACATGGCGCAGGGCATCGCGTGGACGGCACGCGAACTCGGCGTCCCGGCCACCATCGCGGTGCCCGACCACGCGCCCGAGGCTAAGATCGCCGCGATCGAACGGCTGGGCGGCCGGGTCATGAAGATCACGTACGACGACTGGTGGAACGCCATCGTGGCCAACCGCGTCGACGGAGTGGAAGGGCTGTTCGTGCACCCGGTCCAGGATCCCGGGGTGATGGCCGGCAACGGCACGATCGGGCTGGAGATACTCGAGGACCTGCCCGACCCGGACGCGGTCGTGATCCCCTACGGCGGCGGCGGGCTGACCACGGGGATCGCCAGCGCGGTCAAGGCGCTGCGGCCCGGCACGAGGATCGTCACGGCCGAACCCGACACGGCCGCGGCGCTGGCCGCGGCGTTCGTCGCCGGGCACCCGGCCGACGTCGACTACCGGCCCTCGTTCGTGGACGGCTCGGGCAGCCGGCGCGTGCTGGACAGCATGTGGCCGCTGGTGTCACCGCTCGTGGACGACGCGGTGGCCGTCCCGGTCGCCGAGGTGGCCGCCGCGGTGCGGACGCTCGCCGAGCGGGTCCGGGTCATCGCCGAAGGCGCGGGAGCGCTCGCCCCGGCGGCCGCGCTGAGCGGCCGGGCCGGCCCCGGGAAGATCGTCTGCGTGGTCTCGGGCGGCAACATCAACCTGGACAAGCTCGCCGAGATCCTCGGCGGGGCCGACGGGTAGCGCCCGACCGGATAGGCCGCGGGATAACCTCAGGCCGTTCAGCGCCCCGGCGAGCCGGTCGACCTCCTCCGGCGAGTTGTAGTGGATGAAGCCGATCCGGACCGACTTACCGGTGTAGCCGAGCCGCTGGTACAGGCCGAGCGAGTACCACGAGTCATGCGCCCAGACCCCCATCTGGGCGTCGGCCAGCCGCGCGGCGACCTCCTCGGCGGCCACGCCGTCGACGTTGACCAGGAACGTCGGCACGCGGCCGTCCATCCCGGGCCGCCCGTAGACGGTGACCGCGTCGGACAGGCCGTCGAGGAAGCGCTGGCCGAGCGCGCGCTCGTAGGGGGTGATCGCGGTGAAGCCCCCGATCGAGTCGAGGTAGTCGATGGTCGCGTTGAACCCGGCCAGCAGCTCATAGGACTGCGTGCCGGTCTCGAAGCTGCGCCCCAGCGGGCTGGTGGGGGCAGGCCGCGCCTTGTACGGCCGCCACTGGCTCATCACCTCGGACCGCCCGGCCGCGATGCCCAGGTGCGGGCCGCAGAACTTGTACGGCGAGCAGATGAGCATGTCGGCGCCGATGACGCGGACGTCGATCGGCTCGTGCGCGGCGTAGTGCACCGCGTCCACCCAGGCGAGCGCGCCGGCGTCGTGCGCGAGCTGGCACACCCGCCGGGCATCGGTGACCGTGCCCACGGCGTTCGACGCCCAGGCAAACGCGACCACCTTGGTGCGCGGCCCGAGCTTGCTCTCCAGGTCCGCGACGTCGAGCGTGGTGTCGTCGTGCAGCCCGACGTGCCGGACCACCAGGCCGGCGTCGTGCGCGATCTCCAGCCAGGGGGCGACCCCGGCGTCGTGATCCAGGCAGGACACCAGGATCTCGTCCCCCGGCTGGAAGGCGCGGGCCGCGGTCCGGGACAGCGCGAAGTTCAGCGTGGTCATGTTCGGCCCGAAGATCACCTCGTCCGGCTCGCAGCCGAGGAACCTGGCCGCCTTGTGCTCAGCCTCTTCCAGGACCTGCCCGACCCGGATGCTGGTGGCGTAGCCCGCGCCCAGGTTCGCGCTCGCGTCCCGCAGCGCCCCCGCGATCGCCCCGCCCACCTCGTCCGGGACCTGAGTGCCGCCGGGCGCGTCGAAGAAGGCGAAACCCCGCCGCAGCGAGGAGAACCGGGCCCTGATGGCCGCGACGTCCAGCTCGGTGCTGAGGTTCTCGCTGGCCCCCAGGTTTTCGCTGGCACTGAGCACGTCGGCCACCGGACGCTACCTCCCCTGGGAACGCCGCCCCATTGATATCGACTTAACAACTGCCAGGCCGGTACCACATTAGCCGTTGTCTTCAGATGAGCGACTGTGAGTGCTCATCGTTCAGGCAGCCTCTCCTTGCGGAGGGGCGGTCCCCGTCTTGCCAGCGGCCGTGCGGCGGCTGTGCGGGGTTGACGTTTCACAGCCGCCTGCCGTTGCCGCCGCAGCGGCTCGGGTCCTACGGTCGGCTCCGCGTCCTGCCACCGGGCCACTCCCGGCGGGCCTGCCTTCCACACTGAGTGTGTGCTCGCTCAGGCGGGCGAGGTTGGTCGCGGCGTTGAGGTCGCGGTCGTGTTCGGCGCCGCAGCCGTCACACGTCCAGGTCCGTTCGGCCAGGGGCAGGTTTGGCTTTCGCCAGCCGCACGCCGAACAGGTCTTCGAGCTGGGATACCACCGGTCCGCGACGAGTAGAGCCGAGCCATACCAGGTGGTCTTGTAGCCGAGCTGACGCCGCAGCTCCGCCGGGGCCGCGTCGGCCAGGGCCCGGTTGAGCCCGCGCCCGCCCCGGCCGGCGCCGGGCTTACGGCGGATCATGTTCGCGGCGGCGAGATCCTCGGCCACAATTACCCGGTGGCGCTGGGCCAGTTGCGTGGTGGCCTTGTGCAGCACGTCCCGGCGGATGTTCGCTGCGCGGGCGTGGACCCGCCCGGTCCGCGCCGCGGTCTTGCTCCACCGCTTCGAGGGCCGCCTCCCGGTACGCGGGTCTGGGCCGACCTGCCGTGCCGCTTTGCGTTGCAGCGCGCGTAGCCGGGCCTGGGCCTGGGCCAGGGGTTTCGGCGCCGGTATCCGGGCGACCTCCGTGCCGTCGGGCGCGGCGGCCACAAGCAGGTCCCGCACTCCGAGGTCGACGCCGACCACCGGGTACCGGCGGCCAGGACCCGCATGAGCCGGAGGGCGGGGGTCACGCTCGACCTGGACCGTGAACGAGCAGTACCAGCGCCGCCCGTCGAAGGACACGGTGGCAGCTAGGACCCGTGCCTGTCCGGCGATGACCTTGCCCAGCAGCGCCGTGACGGGCTCATGGGTCTTGACCCGCCCGATGCGAGGCAGCACTACGTGCGCGCGGTCATCGACACGGATCGCGCCGGTACTGAACCGGCACGAAAGCCGCGCCCGGTGCCGGGCCTTGAAACTCGGGAAGGCGATCGCAAGGCCGCGCCGCTTCCCGGACCGGGAGGCCGACCAGGCCTTCAGCCCGCGGGTGAGCGCGTCCAGGCCGCTGTTGTAGGCCTCCTTGGAATTCTCCCGCCACCACGGAGGCTCACAACACTCCGAACAGTTGCGAACCCCTTGCCTTGGCGCAAACTGCGATGGTTTGATCAGCGTTACGAATTCGGCCATTGGGGAGGGCATATTGAGTCTGCGCGGACGGGGCGCCACGGCGCGAGGTCCCGCAGGCGGCCGATCCGGCGGCGTCTCGCCAGTCCGCGCGGGGCGCGCGGCATGACTCCAACCTCTACATCATGAGATATCCAGGGAATGGAGGCGTATCCCATGAAGGGACGCCTGGTTCTAGCCGTGGCTGCGGTCGGCTCGCTGGCCGTGGCCGGCTGCAGTAGTAGCAACAGCAGCAGTGCCGCCGGCGGCGGTACCAGCACCGCATCGGCGGCCACCAAGTCGTGCGTGGCATCGGTCGGCTTCGAGGGCCCGATCACCGGGCCGGTGGCCCCCCTCGGCACCGAGCAGCTGCACTTCGCCCAGCTCGCGGTGTCCATGGACAACGCGGCCAACAAGACCAAGATCTAGCTCGTGCAGGGTGACACGCAGCTGCAGCCGGCGCAGGCGACCACCGTGACCCAGCAGTTCATCTCGAACTCGAGCATCCTCGCCGTGGTCGGCCCGGCCGGCAGCCAGGAGGTCATAGCGGTCGGCGGGCCGATGGCCCGGGCCGGGATGGGCTTCGTCACCGGGTCGGCGACCGCGGTCGAGCTGACGACCGGGAAGTACCCGACGTTCTTCCGGGTGGTGTCGAAGGACAGCGTGCAGGGTCCGCAGGACGCGAACTACATCGTCAAGACGCTGCACCCGAAGGCGCTCATGATCGTGGATGACCAGGAGGCCTACTCGACCGGGCTGGTCAGCGCGATGACGCCGGTCTTCCAGGCGGCCGGGATCAAGGTCGACCACGAGTCGGTCTCGCAGAAGCTCACCGACTTCTCCTCGCTGGTCGCCAAGGTCACGTCCGACACCTCGGTGGTGGTCCTGCCCTGGCAGGTGGCCGCGAACGCCCAGCAGTTCGGCCGTAACCTGGCCCAGCAGCACAAGAAGGCCGTGATCTTCGGCACGGACGGGCTGTTCTCGCCGGGCACGTTCACCATCAACGGCTCGTACGTGTCCTCGTTCGGCCCGGACATCACCGCGATCGCGGCCGACTCGGCGCTCGCCCAGGCCGCCAAGGCGAAGTTCGGGTCGTTCGGCACGTTCGGCCCGCCCGTGTTCGCGGCCACCCACGTGATCGACGAGGCGATCGCGTCGGTCTGCAAGGCCGGCCAGACGCCGAGCCGCGCCAACGTGCTCGCCGCGATCAAGAAGACGAACGAGCCGGCCTCCATCCTGGGTCAGCCGATCTCCTTCGACTCACACGGCGACCTGAACGGCGGCAAGTTCTTCCTGTTCAAGATCGACTCGACGGGCAAGTACCAGCTGATCCCGAGTTCGTGACCGGCTGATCCGAGAGCGGTAGCTCCGCCGCGGGCAGGGCCCCAAGAAGGCCCGCCCGCGGCGGAGCGCGCAAGAGGGCCTGGAAGGGCTCGAAGGGTAGGATTCGCGCCGGATGAGCTTCTTCTTTCAGGAACTGGTGAACGGCGTCACCACCGGCGCGCTCTACTCGCTGGTCGCGCTGGGGTTCTCGATGGTCTACGGGGTCCTGAAGCTGCTCAACTTCGCGCACGGCGACCTGTACATGGTCGGGGCGTATATCGGCTTCTTCGTGATCCAGTGGTTCGGCGGCGCGCAGCACCTGACGATCGCGGTGCCGCTGCTGCTGGTGATCATGTTCGTGCTGGCGGCGGGCCTGGTCGGCGGGCTGGGCGTGGCCATCGAGCGGTTCGCCTACCGGCCGCTGCGCGACGCGCCCCGGATCGCGCCGCTGATCACCGCGATCGGCGTCTCGTTCTTCCTGGAAAGCTCGGCCCTGCTGCTGTTCGGCGCGCAGTACCGCGTCTACAACACCGCGGACTTCATCTCACTGTCCAGCGGCATCCAGATCGGCTCGGTCACCATCGACAGCGTGCAGATCCTGGTCCTGGTGCTGGGCGTCGTGCTGATGGCCGGCCTGCAACTGCTGGTCAACCGGACCAGGCTGGGCAGGCAGATGCGGGCGGTGGCCGCCGACCGGGAGGCGGCTGAGATGCTGGGGATCAACGTGAACTTCGTCATCACGGCGACGTTCTTCCTCGGCTCGGCCCTGGCGGGCGTGGCCGGGATCATGGGAGGGCTGCTGTTCAACCAGGTCACGAGCACGATCGGGTTCATCGCCGGGCTCAAGGCGTTCACCGCGGCCGTCGTCGGCGGGATCGGCTCGATACCGGGAGCGATGCTCGGCGGCCTGGTGATCGGCGTCGCGGAATCGTTCGTCACCGGCTACATCTCCTCCACCTACAGCAACCTGATCGTGTTCGGGATCCTGATCGTCGTGATGCTGCTGCGGCCCAGCGGGCTGCTCGGCCGGGCCCAGTTGCAGAAGGTGTGACGTGCCGATGAGCGTCGATCCGCAGGGGCCGAAGGTCGGGGCCGATGAGTGGGTGGCCAGGCAGACGCACCGGCGCGAGTACCTGCCGTCCTGGCTCGGGAACGCGCAGCGGGCGGGCGAGCGGATCGGCTGGTGGCCCAGGCTGGCGATCGCCGGCCTGGCCGGCCTGGCCCTGCCGCTGCTCGGCCTGGGCGGTTTCCAGCTACAGGTCGGCATCGACGCGCTGGTGATCGCGCTGCTGGCGGTGGGGCTGAACATCGTGGTGGGCTGGGCCGGGTTGCTCGACCTCGGCTACGTCGCGTTCTTCGGCTTCGGCGCGTACGGGTTCGCGCTGCTCTCCTCGTCCCAGCTCGGCGCCAACGGCATCCACCTGCCGTACTGGCTGTCGCTGCCGATCGTGATGATCGGCGCGGCGCTCCTCGGGCTGGCCGTCGGGCTGCCGTCCCGGCGGCTGCTCGGCGACTACCTGGCCATCGTGACGCTGTTCCTCGGCGAGGCATTCGTCGAGTTCACCAACAACGTGGCGCCGTCCAAGCTAGGCGGGCCGAACGGGATCACCGGGATCGACCCGATCCAGGCCTTCGGCGTCCAGTTGGTCACCAACACCAGCTACTACTACCTGCTGGTGATCGTGCTGGTGGTCACGATGGCGGTGCTGCGGCTGCTCGAGTACTCGCGCACCGGGCGCGCCTGGCGCGCGGTCCGCGAGGACCCGCTGGCGGCGGCGGCGATGACGATCCCGGTCAACCGGGTGAAGCTGTCGGCGTTCGCCTGCGCCGCCATGGTCGCGGCGCTGGCCGGCACCATCTTCGCCGCCCAGCAGGCGAGCGTGTTCCCCACCGACTTCGACACCCCGATCCTGATCCTGATCTACGCCGGGCTCATCCTCGGTGGCACGGGCAGCATCGCGGGCGCGGCGACCGGCGCGCTGGTGGTGATGGTCATCTACGACGGATTGCTGCGCAGCCCGGCCGAGGCCAGCGTGCTGTTCTACGGTCTTGGCCTGCTGACCCTGCTGGCCAAGGTGCGCCCATGGCGACGGCTGGGCGTGGTCCTCGCCGCGACCGTCGTCCTTGGCTTCGCGGCGCACGCGATCGCCGCGGCCATCTCGTCCAGTGCGGTCGCAACCGGGCCGCAATCAAGCGGCTGGCTCGGCGACGGGCTGCGCGACTGGGTGATCGTCCCGGCCAATCCGCAGACCGCGGGGAACGTCGGGTTCGTGGTGCTGGTCTGCCTGGCCATCGCGCTGGTGCAGGTCAAGGGCAGGTGGCAGACCATCCTGCTGGTGCCGACGATCTACCTGGCCGCGTTCGTATGGGAGACCAGGCTAGTGGTAGAGCCGTCGATTACCCGGCAGCTGATGATCGGTGCGATCCTGATCGTGATGATGATCGCCCGCCCGCAGGGACTACTCGGGCAGCGCCGCGTGGAGGTCGCCACGTGAGCACCGTTCTCGAGCTCGACCGGCTCTGTTTGTCGTTCGGCGGGCTGCGCGCCCTGTCCGAGCTGGACCTGCAGGTCGCCGAGCGTGAGGTGGTCAGCGTCATCGGGCCGAACGGCGCGGGCAAGACCACAGTCTTCAACGTGATCACCGGCGTGTACGAGCCGAGCGCCGGAGACGTCAGGTTCGCCGCCCGGCCTGGGTCAGCAGAGTCGATCGCGGGGCGGCCGCCGCACGCCGTCGCCCGGCTCGGGATCGCGCGTACCTTCCAGACGCTGCGGCTGTTCATGAACATGTCCGTGCTGGAGAACGTGATGGCCGCCACCTACGGCGGCACCAGGGCGATGCCGTGGGAGTCGGTGCTGCGGCTGCCGCGGGCCCGGCGCGAGGAGCGCGAGGCCCGGGCGCTGGCCGAGGACGTGCTGTCGTTCTTCGGCCAGCGGCTGGCCGGGTACCGCTGGGACCAGCCGGCCTACTCGCTGTCCTACGCGAACCGGCGGCGGCTGGAGATCGCCCGGGCGCTGGCCACCAGGCCGAAGCTGCTGCTGCTGGACGAGCCGGCCGCCGGGATGAACCCGGCCGAGACGCACGAGATCACCGAGCTGATCGGACGGCTCTGCGACGAACGCGAGGTGGCGATCCTGGTCATCGAGCACGACATGCACGTGGTGTCCGGCTGCTCGGACCGGGTGGTCGCGCTCGACCACGGCGTCAAGATCGCCGAGGGAACCTTCGACGCGGTCGCGAACCACCCGGCCGTGGTCGAGGCCTACATGGGCCGCCACCCCGAGGACCTGGCGGGTGCGGAATGAGTGAGGCGCTGCTGAGCCTGGACCAGGTCACCACGTACTACGGCCAGATGCGGATCCTGGAGGGGATCTCGCTGAACGTGAACGAGGGCGAGCTGGTCTGCCTGCTCGGCGGGAACGCGTCCGGCAAGTCGACGACGCTGAAGACCGTCCTCGGCATCGTCCGTCCGCGCTCCGGCCGGGTCCTGCTGGACGGCCGGGACGTAACGCAGTGGCCGGTGCCGCAGCGCATCGCGACCGGGATCGCGATCGTACCGGAGAACCGGCGCCTGTTCGGGCAGCTGACCGTGCGGGAGAACCTCGAGCTCGGCGCGGTGCTGCGCCGGGGCGAGTCGCTCACCGAGGACTTCGACCGGGTGCACGAGCTGTTCCCGCGGCTGCTCGAACGGCGGAGCCAGCTGGCCGGCACGCTGTCCGGCGGCGAGCAGCAGATGGTCGCGATGGGCCGGGCGCTGATGTCGCGCCCCCGGCTGCTGCTCATGGACGAGCCGTCGATGGGGCTGTCACCCGCGCTGGTCAAGCAGAACTTCCAGATCATCAAGACCATCCACGCCTCCGGGGTGGCGGTCCTGATGGTCGAGCAGAACGCGACCATGGCGCTGTCCATCGCCGATCGCGGCTATGTCCTGTCCACAGGGGAGATCGTCCTCGAGGGGCGGGCCGCGGACCTGCTGCAGGACGAGGACCTCAAGCACGCCTACCTGGGCCGGTAACGCGGTCATCAGGGTTCTCAGGCCTTGTGCAGGGTCCCGACCGTTACGTGCGGCCAGCTGATGCCGTTGAAGTTAAGCAGAACGGTCTGGGTGTACTGCAGCTGCGTGGGCGCCGACTGCCCCTGCAGGGTTTCCAGCCAGAACGTGCACGCCACCGAGACCGCGGTCGCGTTCGGGCCGTCGGTACCCCCCTTCAGGAAGGCCGTGTTGGCCGTGCCGCCGCCCGGTGTCGGAAGGTCGATGGTGGTCACGTGCAGCGTGGTCGTGGCGGTGATGTGCTGGCCCGCGATCGCCGCGGTCAGGACGCTGTTGGGGTTGTTGACCATGGCCTGGGTGATGCCGGTCAGCCCGGCGCCGGAGGTCCGGAATTTCGTGTGGTTGGTCAGGGTCTGCTCGGGGAAGTCGATCGTCTGGGTCGGCGGGCCGCCGATGGGGAACGGCTTGATTCCCTTGATCGCGATGTTCGGGCCGCCGTTCGCCGTCGCCGCCGTGCCCTGGAACAGCACCACGGTGCCGTGCGGGATGGAGGCCATCCGGACGACGGTCGGGACCACCTTCGGGTCGGTGGTGGCCGGCACCGCAGCCCATATGCCCGGCTCGATGTGCAGCCCGGCCCCCATGTTCGCATCGGTGATCTGCTGCAGGTAGGTCAGGCCGAACATGTTGATGTCGGGCTGCAGCAGCCCGCGGTTCGGTATCGGCCCGCTGATCGCAGTGAATTCGATCTGGTCCGAGGTCACGTTGAGCTCGAGAAAACGATCTTGGCCGCGTGTGTGATTGGGCCGCCAGATGATGTTGAGGCCGCGGCCGCTCCACTTTCCCGCGAGCGGCGCGAGCGGCCCTAGCGGGCTCGCTACCTGCGGGAACGGCTGCAGGGTCTCGTCCTCAATGGCAGGCAGCGGCCGGAATGCAAAATCTGGCGACAGCTCCATGAATCCCCCAACCAAGTCAGGCCGACATGAGAAACGCTTGTCACTTTGGTAACGGGCCAACATTCGACCCGGGCGCACGCATTGTCAAGGACCGGACGTACCCTCAGGACGGTGAGCCTGAGCAGCGTCGCGGCACGACATATTCCGGCGGCCATTTTTGGCTGCTGAGCATATGCCTACCGAGCCGGGCCGGAGCGGCGTAGACCGGTCAGAACGCCAACAGTACAGTGGGTAATGGTAGCTGGCGGCCAGGAAGGTGCGCTCGATGAGCAAGCAGGTTCGGTTGACCCAGCCCCTCGTCCGGGATGACGGGGAGCTGCGGCCGGCTTCGTGGGATGAGGCGCTCGATCGCGCGGCAGCGGGGTTCGCCGTCGCCAGGCAGCGGGACGCTACGAGGTCGTTCGGCATGTTCAGCTGCTCGAAGGCCACTAACGAGATGAACTATGCGGCGCAGAAGTTCACCCGCTCGGTGATGGGCAGCAACAACATCGACAGCTGCAACCGTACTTGACACGCTCCTAGCGTCGTCGGTCTGGCGGCAGTGTTCGGAGCCGGTGGCGGCACCTGCTCCTACCGGGAGGCGGAAGACGCCGACCTGCTGGTTATGTGGGGCTCGAACGCGCGCGAAGCGCACCCGATCTTCTTCCACCACGTGCTCACGGGCGTCCGGCGTGGCGCCCGGCTGTACGCGGTCGACCCGCGGCGGACGTCGACGGCGCAGTGGGCCGACGCGTGGCTCGGCATCGACGTCGGCTCGGACATCTCGCTGGCGAACGCGATCGGGCGCGAGATCATCGAGGCCGGGCTGGTGAACGAGGCATTCGTGGAGCGGGCCACCACCGGCTTCGACGCCTACGCGGCGACCGTGAAGCCCTATACGCTGGACCGGGCCTCGCGCGATACGGGTGTTCCCGGCGACCTCATCCAGCAACTGGCGCACGACTATGCCCGCGCCGACCGGGCCCAGATCTGCTGGACCCTCGGCATCACCGAGCACCATAACGCGGCCGACAACGTGTTCGCGCTCATCAACCTGGCCCTGCTCACCGGCCACGTAGGCCGGTACGGCTCCGGGCTGGTCCCGCTGCGCGGTCAGAACAACGTGCAGGGCGGCGGCGATATGGGGGCGATCCCGAACAAGCTGACCGGGTTCCAGGACATCGGCGGGGCGGCCCGGGCCCGGTTCGAGGTCGTCTACGGCACCCCGATCCCGTCCGAGCCCGGCTGGCATCTGTCGCTGATGTTCGAGGCCATGGAGCGCGGCGAGCTCACCGCCTGCTACATCATCGGCGAGAACCCGCTGCGGTCCGAAGCCGACACCGGCCGGGCCCGCAAACTCCTGGGCGGGCTGGAGCACTTCGTGGTGCAGGACATCTTCCTCACCGACACGGCCGCGCTCGCCGATGTCGTTCTGCCGGCCACGGCCACCTGGTGCGAGGCCGAGGGGACCGTGACCTCCAGCGAGCGACGCGTCCAGCGGGTGCGCAAGGCGCTGGAGCCGCCGCCCGGGGCACGCGACGACATCGAGATCATCTGCGAGATCGCCCGCCGCCTCGGCGCCGACTGGGGCAGCCCGTCCGCCGAGGACCTCTGGAACGAGCTGCGTACCCTGTCACCCATGCACGCGGGCATGAGCTACCGGCGGCTGGAGGATCTCGGCGGCATCCAGTGGCCGTGCTACGACGAGCAGCACCCGGGTGAGTTGTTCCTGCACGCACGGCTGTGGGAGGAGGACCCGGCCAAGCGCGGGGCGCCCGCCCCGTTCACGCCCGTGGAGCAGGACCCGCCCGTCGACGAGTTGTCCCCGGAGTTCCCGATCCGGCTCACCACAGGACGTCGGCTGGACTCATTCAACACCGGCGTCCAGACGGGGCATTACGCGACGCCGCTCCGGCGGCCAGAGACGCTCAACCTCTCCCCCGAGGACGCGGCCCGGCTGGGCTTTGCCGAGGATGAGGTGGCCCGGGTGTCGTCGCGGCGCGGATCGCTGGAGGTGCCGGTCCACATCGACGAGACCCTCCGGGCTGGGCTCGCCTTCATGACGCTGCATTTCCCCGACCAGGTCGCGACCAATGTGCTGACGCTCGACGCCTGGGACCCCAAGTCCGGCACGGCCGAGTTCAAGGCGACGGCGATCCGGGTGGACAAGCCGGGCACGAACCCTCCAGCCTCCCCGGCGGGCGAGAGCGTGCCCGCGGAGGTGGAGGCCTAGTGGATCTGCGGCTCGGCGCCGCGACACCAGCCACCGAGGACGAGCGTGCCGCCGTCGCCTCGGTGCTCGGCCCGCCGGGGAGCGGCTGGGAAGGGGGCGACCGGACGGCGGCCGACGGGCATGTCGCGTTTGGCGGCCACGCCGCCCGGACCCGGCGGCACCTGCTGCTGCCGGTGCTGCACGCGGTCCAGGAACGCGTCGGCTGGATCAGCCCCGGGGCGCTCGACCATGTTTGCGCCAGGCTCACCATCGCGCCGGCCGAGGCCTACGGGGTGGCGTCGTTTTACGCTCTGTTCCGGACCAGCCCGTCTCCGTCCGCGGTGGTCCACGTCTGCGACGACCTCACCTGCCAGGCGAACGGCGCGGAGCAGATATGCGAGCAGATGGAGAACCGGTTCGGGGCGGAGGGTGCCGGCGCCGGAGCCAACGGCGCTATATCCAACGGCGCCGGGATCATCTGGCAGCGCAGCCCCTGCCTGGGCCAGTGCGACCGGGGCTCGGCGGCGATGATCCAGCACGCCGGCGCCGAGCCGGCCAGGGTCGTGCTGGCGCCTTTCCGTCCCGATCAGGTGCGGCCGGCGCTCGCGCCCGCCCGCCCCGCCGCGGTGACCAGCCCGCTTGTCCCGCAGGCCGAAGGCGACCGCTCCTCGCTCCGGCTGATGCGGCGGGTGGGGCGCCTGGACCCGGGCTCGCTCGATTCCTACCGGGCCGCGGGCGGATACGAGATGCTGCGCCGGGCGGTGACGCTGGGCCCGCAGGACGTGATCAGGGAACTGAAGGACGCCAAGCTGCTCGGCCGGGGCGGGGCGGCGTTCCCGGCCGCGGTGAAGTGGGAGGCGGTGGCCACCAACCCGGTCCGGCCGCACTACGTCGTCTGCAACGCCGACGAATCCGAGCCAGGCACCTTCAAAGACCGGGTGCTGATGGAGGAAGACCCGTTCGCCCTGCTGGAAGCCATCACGATCATGGGCTATACCTGCGGTGCGGAGCAGGGCTACCTCTACATCCGGGGTGAGTACCCGCTGGCCGAGGCGCGGCTGCGGCACGCCGTCGAGCAGGCCCGTGCCCGGGGGTTCCTCGGTGCGGACGTCATGGGCGAGGGCTTCGCCTTCGACATCGAGGTCAGGCGGGGAGCCGGCGCGTACATCGCCGGCGAGGAGACGGCCCTGTGCAACTCGATCGAGGGCAAGCGGGCGGAACCGCGGAACAAGCCGCCGTTCCCCGCGCAGTCCGGCCTGTTCGGCAAGCCGACGGCGATCAACAACGTGGAGACGCTGCTCTGCGTGCCGGAGATCCTGAGCATCGGAGGGCCGGCCTTCGCGGGAATCGGCACCGAGCGCTCCACCGGTACCCGGCTGTTGTGCCTGTCCGGCTGCGTCGAACACCCGGGCCTATACGAGTTCGAGTTCGGGGTCACGCTCCGTCAGGTGATCAAGGCGGCCGGCGGGGTGCGTGACGGGCGACCGCTGCGGGCGGTGCTGCTCGGCGGGGCGGCGGGCTCGTTCGTCGGACCGGACGCGCTGGACACCCCGCTCACGTTCGAGGGGGTGCGCGCCATCGGTGCCACGCTGGGGTCTGGCGTCGTCCTGGTCCTCGACGACACCGTCGACGTGACCGGCCTGCTGCGGCGGATCGCCCAGTTCTTCCGGGACGAGTCCTGCGGCCAGTGCGTGCCCTGCCGGGTCGGGACGGTACGCCAGGAGGAACTGCTGGGCCGGCTGACGCGCGGCACTCCGCTCGGCTCGACCCGGCAGGAACTCGCCCTGCTGGAGGACATCGCCGCGGTCGCGCGCGACGCCTCGATCTGCGGCCTCGGCCAGACGGCGGTCAGCGCCGCCGCCTCGGCCGTGCGACTCGGCCTGATCGACGGTGGCTCATCCGCCGGGAACGGGAAGGTGCCCACATGACCGCGGTGTTCCTGGAGGCGCCCCGGCGACTGGTCGACGTCACGATTGACGGTGAGACGGTCCGCGTCCGGGAGGGCGCGACCCTGCTGGAGGCGTGCCGGCAGCAGGGGATCGACACCCCGACGCTGTGCTACCTGGAGAACCTCACCCCGGTGAACGTGTGCCGGGTGTGCGTCGTGGAGGTGGAGGGCTCGCGGACGCTCGTGCCGGCCTGCTCGCGCAAGGCCGAACCCGGCATGACCGTCCTCACCAACTCAGAGCGGGTACGCACCAGCCGGCGGATGGTGCTGGAGTTCCTGGCGTCTTCGGCCGACATGGCGCTCGCCGCGCCGGAAGTGCGCGGCTGGATGGAAAGCTACGGCGCCGACCCAGGCCGGTACGGCCCGGCGGCCCCGGCGCACCCGGCCGGGGAGCGAGACGCCGCCCGGCCCGGCGAGCACCACGTGCCCGAGGGCACCACGGCCGATACGGTCGCCCAGCCGGTGAAGATCGACAACGACAGCTACGTCCGGGACTACTCGCGCTGCATCCTGTGCTACAAGTGCGTGGAGGCCTGCGGCGAAGACGCCCAGAACACCTTCGCCATCGCGGTGGCCGGCCGGGGTTTCGACGCCCGGATCTCCACCGAGTTCGACGTAAGCCTGCCCGACTCGGCCTGTGTTTACTGCGGCAACTGCATCGGGGTGTGCCCCACTGGCGCGCTGATGTTCTCCAGCGAGTACGACATGCGGCAGGCCGGCTCCTGGGATGAGTCGCGGCAGACGGTCACCACCACCATCTGCCCCTACTGCGGCGTGGGCTGCAACCTCGACCTGCACGTGCAGGACAACCGGATCGTGAAGGTCACATCGCCCCTCGACCATGACGTCGGCCACGGTCACCTGTGCGTCAAGGGACGGTTCGGCTTCGAGTTCGTCCAGCGCCGGGCCCGCGAGTCCTGAGGGAAAGCCCCGGCGTCCGGCAGCAGGCCGATCGTCATGATCAACATAAGCAGACCGGCAATACGGTGCTGGTGGTGCTGATACGACTGGTGTTGCCCGTGGTTGCGAGGCGAGGTCATGACGATGCGCTTACGGAACTCGCGCCGCCTGTCATGTGCGCGCGCCTGAGCGGGACAATCGTCGCATCCCGTGCATAAGTGCGCACGCGGGGCAGCCGGGGCTTCTGTTACTGCGGGGAAGGCAGGGATGACCATGGCCGCACAAGCTCACGACGCTGTAACTCCGGTCACCGCTACTGCGGCCACCGCTACTCCGGTCACCGCGTCTCGCCGGCGGCGCGTTGATGCGGGTGTGGTCCAGCTGTCTCAGCGGGACATCGACGGGCTGCTGCTCTGCGGCGAGCACTCCGGCGCGCCGTTCGACCTGCTGGCTACGGCGTTGCGGGTGGGGCCGGAGCGGCTATCCGCGCTCACGGCCCGGTGGCGGCGGGCCGGGTTTGCGGCCACGGGGCGGCTGGGTCCGGGGCCGAAATGGTGCTGGCTGACCCGGGACGGGATGACAGCGACTGGCCTGGGGTTCCGTGCCGGCCCGCCCGCACTGGGACGGCTCGCGCACTTGCGGGCGATCCTGGCCGCCCGGCTCTGGATGGAGGCCAGCCCGGCGTGGCGCGACGGCCGCCCCTGGTGGCACAGCGAGCGTCGGCTGCTCGCCGGCCGGCCCGCGGCCGACCGTGCCGAACACATCCCGGATGCGGAGATTCACTGGCCGAGCATCGACGGCAGCCCTTATGCCGGGCAGGTCTGGGCGATCGAAGTAGAGCTGACTCCCAAATCGGCCGGGCGGACCACGCGGATCATGGCCGGGCTGTTGTCGCCGATGGAGTATGCCCTGGTCATCTACTTGACCGCCGCGACGGCCCGCCCGGTGGTGACCCGGGCCGCCGGGTCGCTGCCACCAGGCGAACAGTCCATGGTGGTAGTCCGGGACCTGCCCGGCTACGCGTTCGCCCCGCGGGGGTCATTACCGGCGGGCGGGCCGATCGTCGCGGCGTCGGGTCCGAGGTGGGTCACGTACCGGGGGTGCACCTCGACCCAGAGCTCACCCATGGGCCGCTGCGGCGTCCCGTCGAGCTCGCTGACCAGGCGGTCCAGGCACTCGTGCCAGCACGCGCCGTCGCGTGCGGCCTTGCCGAGCTCGTCGAAGGTATCGGTCAGGGTGAGCAGGGTGCCCGCGCTGTCCGCCTGCAGTTCGATGCGCAGCCGGTCGGTGCCCCAGGTGAACTCCATGACCTCGGGCGGGTCGAAGACCAGCATCTGGCCGTCGAAGCCGTCCCCGGCCGAACTGACGAACCGCAGCGGCGCGCCCGCCCGGCGCTCCCCCACGATCTCCTGGGGATACCAGGCGGCCAGGTGCTCCGGTTCGGTCACGGC
>Ga0137366_10000658_pt1 | contig 23598 bp, 16 predicted proteins | sample SagtaG_8_FD_104938 | JGI IMG/M metagenome (GOLD analysis project Ga0137366, IMG submission 104938) | Vadose zone soil microbial communities from Sagehorn Ranch, Mendocino, California, USA - Sage1_L_60_16 metaG | ecosystem: Environmental > Terrestrial > Soil > Vadose zone | place: USA...
CGCTTTCCCTTCGCAAGGATCTGGCAGGTGTTCGCTCGCTGACCGGCGCGTGGCCGATTGCGGCAGAAGGAAATGGAGTTCTGCGGTCGGTCGTAATTTCGCATCGGGGCAGTACGGAAATGGTGGATTGCGATTACCTGGCCTGCGGGTTTCATCTTGTGCCAAACACCGAACTTGCCTCCTTGCTCGGATGTCGAGTGCAAGACGGTCGTGTGTATGTCGACCACTTTCAAAGGACCTCACGCGCAAATATCTTCTGCGCCGGAGAACCAACGGGAGTTGGTGGAGTAGAACTCGCCGTGGTGGAAGGGCAGGTTGCCGGCCTCGCTGCCGTTGGGCAGGAAGATCGAGCCATGAAACTCTTCCGCCCGCGTCGTAAGTTGCGAAGGTTTGCTCAGGCACTGGACCGCACGTTCGCGCTTCGTCCGGAACTCAGGCAGGTCACCCAACCGCAAACGATCGTTTGCCGCTGTGAGGATGTTACCTACAAGCAGATTACGCAGCACCGGTCATGGCGCGCAGCGAAGCTGCAAACCCGCTGCGGGATGGGGCCGTGCCAAGGGCGGGTCTGTGGTCCCGCCGCTGAATTTCTTCTGGGCTGGACTCCAGATTCGGTCCGGCCTCCAGTGTTTCCAACGCTCTTGTCAACGATCAGTGAAATGCCACCTCCGGAAACCGGCGTGGTTGAAAGTGTGGCTATGCGAGGACAGCAATGAACTGGAACGGCGTGATGCCTGCGGTCACAACCTGCTTTGACGCGAACCTGCAAGTGGACCATCGCTTCATGGCAAAGCATTTCAATTGGCTTCTCGACAATGGTTGCAGCGGTGTTGTAACTCTCGGATCGTTAGGCGAGGGAGCCACGCTGTCATTCGAAGAGAAGGTCGAGGTCGTGCGCAACTGCGTCACGGCCGTGAAAGGGCGGGCTCCAGTTGTGGCATCCATTGCCGCGCTGTCGACCGAAGAGGCAGTAGCTTTAGCGAAGGCTGTGGCGGACGCAGGTTGCGATGCTCTGATGGTCTTACCTCCTTATCTCTACCAGGGCACCTGGCGAGAGATGAAGATTCATGTTGCTGCGGTCTTTCGCGCTACCCCGCTCGCCTGCATGCTCTACAACAATCCCGTGGCCTACGGCACCGATTTTCTACCGGAGCAAATCCAGGAACTCGCCGGGGAGTACGAGAACTTCGAATCGGTGAAGGAGTCCAGTACCGATGCGAGGCGCGTGGCGGCTATTCGCGCCCTGGTAGGCGATCGGCTGGAAGTGTCGGTCGGGGTCGACGATGCGATTGTAGAAGGCGTTGCGGTCGGCGCGACCGGGTGGATAGCAGGTCTGGCGAACGCTCTGCCGCGCGAGTCTGTCGAGTTGTTCAACTTTGCCCGGCACGGCGAAGGCGAAAGAGCCTTCGAACTCTACCGCTGGTTCTTGCCGTTGTTGCGAATGGATACCGTCCCGGAATTTGTGCAGCTGATCAAATTAGTGCAAGCAGAAGTGGAGATGGGAAATCCCCGGGTACGACCGCCCCGGCTGGAGTTGATCGGAGAAGAACTGAATCAGGCGCAGCGGGCGATTCGCACCGTACTGCAGTCGCGCCCGCACGTCGCAAATGGTCAAGTCGTGCCGGTTAAGTGAGCTCGTCTGCAACGATCCGGTGGTTCGACGGCTTCAACATCGAGCAGCGAAATACGAACGTACACACAAGTTCAGGAGAACAATCTGCACGCTAAAACTCTCGCAAGGCAGTTAGTGTTCGTTTGCTGCTTGGTGTTCCCGTTGGTCGCGGTCGCCCAGGACACGACTGCGGCGACTCCCCCGATGGGATGGAACAGCTGGAACCATTTTGCCGAACGAGTAAATGACGCGACGATTCGTGCCACCGCCGACGCGCTGGTTTCAACCGGCCTGCGCGATGCCGGCTATGTCTATCTCAACATCGACGACACTTGGGAAGGGCAGCGCGACGCCAAAGGCGTCATTCATTCCAACGAAAAATTTCCCGACATGAAAGCGCTAGCCGATTACGTCCACAGAAAGGGACTGAAGCTAGGCATTTATTCCTCTCCCGGTCCAAAGACCTGCGCGGGATTCGAGGGAAGCCTCGGCCACGAGGTGCAGGACGCTCAAACCTACGCGCACTGGGGAATTGACTACCTGAAATATGACTGGTGCCAGCCGCCGCCGTCCAGAGTCGACGAGATGAAAGCGGCGTACACCAAAATGCACGACGCGCTGCAGAAGGCGGGCCGCCCGATCGTTCTCAGCCTCTGCCAATACGGCTGGAACAAGGTGTGGGAGTGGGGCCCTTCTGTCGGTGGCAATCTTTGGCGCACAACTGGAGACATTACTGACCGGTATGGCGCGATGGCGGAAATTGGGTTTAATCAGAACGGACTTGAGAAGTTTGCCGGCCCCGGGCATTGGAATGATCCCGACATGCTTGAGGTCGGCAACGGCGGCATGAATGAAGATGAGTACCGCACTCACTTCAGCTTATGGGCCATGCTCGCGGCGCCGCTGATCGCGGGGAACGATCTGACGAGGATGACGCCGTATACGGTTGAAATTCTGACCAATCGTGAAGTGATCGCAGTTGATCAGGACCCGCTCGGCAGGCAGGGATATCGCGTCGCGCAGGAAGGCCCGTTCGAAGTCTGGATGAAGCCGATGGCCGATGGCAGCAAGGTCGTCGGGCTCTTCAATCGGCAGCGCACTACCGAACAGATCACGGCGAATTTTGGTCAGCTCGGGATTCGCGGAGAAACGATCGTGCGCGACCTGTGGCTGAAGAAGGATATCGGCACGTTCAAAGATTCTTATAGTGCCTACGTGCCGCCACATGGGGTGGTGCTGGTGAGGATCAGACAGAAGTAGAACTTCGCTGTTTTTCCCTGGGAAATCTTTCAGTCCATCAGGAGGCGGGATGGCTTCAAAGCCGCTGCGCTTGATCTTCGTATGTGCTGTCGCGATCTGTTTTCTACCGCTGGCTCTCGCACAAGGCACTGGTGACGATTATCAACGGGCGCGCAGCTTTCTCTCCGGCAATCTCCGCCATTCGATTTATGTCGCCGATGTCTCCGCGCACTGGATCGATAAGACGAACCGGTTCTGGTATCACAAGGTTAGTCCAAGCGGAAGCGAGTTTATCGTCGTCGATGCCGAGCACAACACATCGGCACCGGCATTTGATCACGCCCGGTTGGCCTCTGCGCTTGCCGCAGAAATGAAGCGGGAGGTAAAGGCCTCCGATTTGCCGTTTGATGACATTGAATTCAGCGACGACGGCAAATCTGTTCACTTTGTTTTAGACGAAACACGCTGGACTTGCGCGCTTGGCGACTACAAATGCACAAGCGCGCCAGCTGAGAAACCGGGAGAAGCGCAGTCTCCTGACAAGAAGTGGACGGCGTTCGTCAAGGACCACAACCTGTATGTGCGCAATCTTTCCACGGGAACGTCCGTTCAATTGACGCAAGACGGCGTCAGCGGCTGGGATTACGCGACGCCGCTGCCCGCGCTTCGCTTACTGGTTGAGCAGAAGACCGAAGACGTGAAGCAGCCGGCTGGAGTGTTCTGGTCGCCCGATTCCAGCAAGCTGATTACTTATCGCACTGATTCCCGCAACGCAGGCCGCTTCACCAGCCTGCAGTTCGTGCCGGATGATCAGCTCCGCCCGAAGGCGTACACCGTTGTTTATCCGCTTCCTGGAGAAGTGTTGCCCAAAGCGCAGCCCATCATTTTCGATCTGCGTTTGGAGAAACGCATCGAGGTGAAGACCGCGGCGCTCGAACTTCCGTTCCAGGATGCGCCTGGGTTCGAGTGGTCTCCTGACGGGAAGACAATTCGTTACGACTACGACGAACGCGGTAACAAGGCAAAAGAAATTCGGTTCGTTGACCCCGAAACTGGCGAGCAGAAGGTTTTCATGCGGGAGGAGGCGAAGGAGTACGTTGATCCCGGCGAGACTTTTTATCGATACGACAACGCGACCGGCGAACTGATTATTGCCTCAGAACGCGACGGGTGGAACCACCTTTATCTGTACGACAAAAGCGGCAAGCTCGAAAATCAGATCACGCAGGGCGCTTGGGTCGTCCGGCAGATCGAGTACGTGGACGAGAAGAACCGCCGCGTTTACTTTCTCGCTGGTGGGCGAGAAAAAGGCGAGGAGCCGTACCAGACACATCTCTACGTTGTCGGTTTCGACGGCAAAGGCCTGACGCTGCTCACGCCCGAGAACGCCAATCACTCCGTGAGCGTCTCGCCCGATGGCGCATTCTTCGTTGACAACTACTCGCGTCCGGATCTGCCGGCTGTTTCCGTTCTGCGCCGGTCGAAGGATGGTGCAGAGGTGCGGACGCTGGAGAAGACCGATGTTAGCGGATTGCAGGCCAGGGGCTGGAAATTTCCCAAGCCGTTTCAAGGCAAGGCAGCCGATGGTACGACAGACTTATATGGATTGATCTGGCGGCCTTCCAATTTCGACCCATCGAAGAAGTATCCGGTGATCGAGCACGTCTACACCGGGCCGCAGGACTTTTTCGTCCCCAAGAGCTTCGGCGGCACATTGTGGCTGCAGCCCGTGGCTGAGCTTGGCTTCGTCGTCGTCATGGTTGATGGCCGCGGCACTGCGGGCCGTTCGCGCGCATTTCACTTGTTCTCCTACAGAAATCTCGGCGGCGCGTTTGAAGACCACGTAGCCATGATCAAGGAGATGGCCGTGCGTTTCCCCTACATTGACATCGATCACGTTGGAATTTTCGGGACCTCGGCGGGCGGTTACGGCGCCGCTCACGGGATGTTGGCCTTTCCGGAGTTCTACAAAGTCTGCGTCTCCATTTCCGGCGACCACGATGCGCGCCTCGACAAGGCTTGGTGGAACGAGTTGTATCAGGGATATCCCGTGCAGGACGACTACGTGGCGCAGTCGAACGTCACCATGGCCGATAAGCTGAAAGGCCACCTGCTCCTCGTGCATGGTGATATTGACGACAATGTGCACCCGGTCGAAACCATGCGTTTCGCCGACGCACTCATGAAAGCAAATAAGAATTTCGACATGCTCTTCGTGCCCAATATGTATCACGGCGAGAGCGGACCCCACGCCGCGTACCTGATACGGCGGCGCTGGGACTATTTCGTGCAGTATTTGCTAGGTGTCACACCGCCGAAGGACTTTGTCCTCACCGAGCAGGACATTTCAGGTGCACGGCGCCAGCGAAGAAAATGAACCGCGATTGGACAACAGCATGACAGCTCAATACAACCGTCGCGACGCAATAAAGACGATAGCGGCCGCTTCCGCCGCGGCGATGCTTCCGGGAGCGGCACTGGCTGAGTCTGCTGGCCTGGAAGTCGCGGGCCATCCTGTTGAGTTGCAGATCACCTCCATCAGTTCACACACGGTTCGTCTCACAGTGCTTCCCATCCACGGAGGCCATGCTGTTCCGGTTCCTAACGACGGAGCGCTTGTACGGACCGAGTGGGGCGCCCCGGTCGCGACGATTCGTCAGCCCAAATCTCTTGTCGTGAAATGCGGGGAACTGATCGTCAATGTTGGTGTTGATCCGCTTACGTTTGTCATAGCGGATGCTGCGAACACTGAGTTCCAGCGGATCAAAGTCGATCAGAAGGCCGGGAACATAAGTTTCGTGACTGGTGATTCGCCAATTTATGGACTTGGCGAAGGTGGGCCGCAGTTCGATCGGCGTGGTTCCGTCGATGAAATGAAGAGTGGGCAAGGCGGCTACAAACTGGCAACCCACGGCGGGCGCGTTCCCATACCGTGGCTGATCAGTACTTCGGGTTGGGCCATGTTCTTTCATCAGCCCTTTGGCACGTTCGATTTCACAGGACCAGAAAGCAAATTCCAGCCGTCCGCCCCCCAAGACGCACTGCCGCTGGATTTGTTTCTTGTCGCTTCACACGAACCGGCCGTGATCATGGCTGAATATGCGCGCCTGACCGGCCACGCGGAGCTGCCTCCGCTGTGGAGCCTGGGATATCAGCAATCGCACCGCACGCTGGCTAGCAGGGAAGAAGTGCTTGCGGAAGCAAAAACATTCCGTGAGAAGAAACTTCCCTGTGATGCATTGATCTACTTGGGCACGGGTTTTTGTCCGTCTGGATGGAATATAGAAAATGGATCATTCGCGTGGAACGCCAAGGTGTTTCCAGATCCGAAAGAAATGATCGCCCATCTGCACGATGATCACTTCAAAGTAGTGCTTCACTCGGTGATCATGACGGACGCAGTGCAAGGTACAGTTCACGACCGGGCGCCCTGTGCGACGGATTCTTCGAAATCGGTCGAGGCGAGCTGTAACTGGAATGCGCATCGCGAAGACTTCGCAATGGGAGTCGATGGCTGGTGGCCGGATGAAGGTGATCCGCTCGACATGACGTCGCGCCTGGTTCGGAACCGGATGTACTGGGAAGGCCCACAGATTGACCGTCCGAATGAACGACCTTACGCGTTGCATCGCAATGGCTACGCGGGCATACACCGATACGCGTCGTTCTTGTGGTCAGGCGACGTGTACTCAACATGGGAAACTCTTCGCACTCACATCCCCCTCGCGATCAACACGGCCCTGAGCGGAATTCCGTACTGGGGCACAGACATTGGCGGGTTCGTTCCGACGAAAGAATTCACGGCGGAACTCTATCTGCGTTGGTTCCAGTTCGGCGCCTTCTGCACGCTTTTTCGCTGTCACGGACGCAACTGGAAGCTGCGGCTCCCATGGGGCTGGAACACCGGAGATCCGGGGCCGATCGAAATCAAGAACTACGAAGGCGCCGCGATACCCGATGCCAGCCAGCTGCACAACGCTCAAGTTGAACCGATCTGCCGCAAGTATCTCGAACTGCGTTATCGCATGCTTCCTTACATCTACAGCGCGGTTCGCGAATGCACACGGACCGGAGTGCCGGTGATGCGCGGGCTGTGGCTGCACTATCCGGACGATCCTAAGGCAGTGGCGCGTTCCGATGAGTTTCTGTGGGGACGCGATGTTCTGGTCGCGCCTGTTGTCGAACAGGGTGCGACTTCGCGAAGCGTTTATCTCCCACGCGGCCTCTGGTATGACTTCTGGACCAACGAACGAGTCGAAGGCGGCCGGGAAATCACGCGAGCAGTAGATCTCGAAACCATGCCGCTGTACGTACGTGCCGGGGCAATTCTGCCGCTCGGGCCAGTGAAGCAATATGTGGAAGAAAAATCTGATGAGCCGCTCACGGTAACCATTTATCCCGGTGCTGACGGGAGCTTCTCTTTATACGAAGACGACGGCAAAAGCTTCAATTACCGGCGAGGGGAATGGATGGATATCGACATGTCTTGGAATGACCCGGGCCGTTCGTTGCGGATGCAGCTAGCCAGCGGCTCAAGGATGCTCCCACCATTGCGGCGGCGAATTGAAGTCAAAGTCAGGGATGAGATCCGGCAGGTTGAGTTTGACGGCCGTCCGATTGAGATTCATTTTTCGGCGTAATGCCGCCGATGAGGCAGACAAAATTGCGAACGATCATCTTCTCTTTAGTCTTCATCTGCTCTCAGATTCTTCTCGTTTCAGCCCAGCAACTCAGCAATGAGCAGTTTCAGCTGCAGTTTTCCGGCACAGGACTGAGCAGCCTGAAGCATACGCAGGATGTTTTTGACACCGATTACATCCTTGCCGGCAGAGCTTTGGGCGAGGCGGTGGTGCGTTACCGAGCTGCCGGTGAGCCCTGGAAACAGGTTGAAAGCGCAACTGGTGCTTCAAAGAGCGCGTCTGATGCGGAAGTGACGTACGGCATCGGCCGCGCGATTCCCACCATCGCAACTACCAGCAAAGCAAACTCTTTCGTTGGGCCATGGGGCACGAATGCGCTCAACGACCAGATTGAACCGAAGAATTCGCGTGACAAGAACATCCCGTTCTTTGCCTGGGGCGATCACCACGGGAGCGAGGAGTGGGTCGAGTACAACTTCGACTCTCCGAAGCAGGTGTCTTCGGTTGAGGTCTACTGGGCCATCGGCTCGTACGAAGATTACAAATGGGACTTGCCAGTGTCGTGGAAAATCCAATACCGCGATGGCGATCAGTGGAAGGACGTGCGCGCTTCGAATTCCTACGGCATCGCCGCAGACGGGTTCAATCACGTAAATTTCGAGCCAGTTACGACGCAACACCTTCGTCTCGTGGCACAGCTTCCGAAAGATGCGACCTCCGCCATCTATGAATGGCGTGTGAACACCGACACGGGCAAGGAAGTGGCGCCTGTGTCGGACATCGCTCCCGCCGGAAGCTTCCGCCTGGAAGGGAACTCGCTCATTTGGACGGTCGAAGTTCGCAATCAAACGGCAACGCCCATCGAGATTGGGGACCTTGGTCTCGCCTTGCCTTTCAACACCGATTACGTTCCTGACAAGACCGAAACCTACACCAAGCGCGTGATTCGCCACAGCTTCATCGGCGGCGACGGCTCCTACATTTTCTGGATGCGCTGCAACGGCATTGGGCCCTACCTGGTGATGGTTCCTGAGAATCAAACTCACCTTGAGTATTTTGACCAAGAGGAAAACCACAGCTATACAGCGTACGTTCACTCGTCCGGGCGCGCCGAGGAACTCATTGCCAAAGGGGGCAAATGGCGCCTTGCGAACACCAAAGCCACACTGGCGCCGAAAGGAAAGCCGGGCGATTCCGTGAACTACAGCTTCAAATTCCGCTGGGCCAAAGATTATGCGGCTGTCCGGGACGTGCTTTACGAAGAAGGAGGATTTGATGTGAATGTTGTCCCCGGAATGACTGTCCCCACCGATCTGCCCACGATGTTTTCCCTGCGCGCGAAGAACCGGATTCGCGAGATCGTTGTGGAGCATCCCGAGAGTACTTCGGTGAAGCTCATCGCTAAGAAGCCCGGAGATACTTACGTATACTCCGTGAAATTCTCGAAGCTCGGCGAGAACATGCTCAAGATGAGGTATGGCGCGGGGAAATATCTGCCGCTGGACTTTTTTGTCACCGAGCCGCTCGAAACGCTATACAAGAAGCGCGCCCGCTTCCTGATGACGCATGAGCAATGGAACGATCCCAAGCGCTGGTACAACGGCCTCTACTCACAATGGGACATGAAGCATCAGGCACTCCGCAGTCCCGATGATCTCGATGGCCTGCAGTCATACGCGGTCGCGTGCGACGACCCCGCGCTCGGCAAAGCGCCGTATCTTGCGGCGAAGAATGTCTTCTTCCCTGAACACGACGAGATTACTTCGATCGAGAACTACATCCAGCACTACGTCTGGGGTGGTCTGCAGCAAACGGACAAAGAGCCGTATCCGTACGGCATTTATGGGATACCGAACTGGAAGGTGAATCGCGAGAGTTCCCAGGATAATGAGCGCGGCAAGAAGCACCTGTGGCGAATCTACGATTACCCGCATGTGACTCTTCTCTACTACAACATGTATCTGATCGCGAAGGACTATCCGGGCATGGTGCACTACCTGGATGCGGCAGGATATCTGCAACGCGCCTATGGAACAGCCATGGCGTTTTTCACCGTCCCCACGGAGATTGTGAAGTGGTCGGCGTACGAAACCGGCACCTATAACGAGTTGGTCATTCCGGATTTGATCCTTGCCCTCGAGCAGAACGGACGCAAGGGCGATGGGGACAGACTTCGTGCGCACTGGGAAAAGAAGGCGGAGTTCTTCATCAATAAAAAGCCAGACTTATTCCAGTCGGAGTACCCGTTCGATTCCACAGGATTCGAATCCACTCATGCTCTCGCCAGGTATGCGGTTGCGCGGCTGCAGGATTCCTCATCCACGGAATTTCACAATGCCGTGAAGCCCGCCGACGCAGACGAATTTCTTGAAGAGCAGATGCGATTGAATATCGCTGCCCGCGGCAGCGAGCCCGCTTACTACTGGCTCGGCAGCGACTATCGTGCCAGTGGCAACACCGCGTACACGTTGAGTTACATGTCGCAGATGGGAGGCTGGGCGGTCGAAGATTATGCTATCAACGTCGCCAAAAACCCGGTTCCGTATCTGCGGCTGGGATATCAGTCGTACCTGAGCTCGTGGGCGCTGCTGAACTCGGGTACTCCGAAATCGAATTATGGCTACTGGTTTCCAGGGGAAGAAAATGACGGCGGCGCTGGCGGCGGGTTCGAGCCACGTCCTTGGGGACGCGCCTGGCTCGGCAACAAAGAAATGGGCCGTGGTTCGTGGTGGTACTCGGGCGAAATCGATCTCGGCTTCAGCGGCGCCTTGCGAACCGCGGCTACGGTGGTCAGCGACGATCCAATCTTTGGTCTTTACGCCTACGGCGGGGAACTGAAGCGCAACGGCAACTCTATTGCAGTCATTCCTCGCGATGGCTTGCGCCACCGGTTCGCCGTGGTGCGTGGTGCAACCCGTTTCGAAATGACACTGCGGCGCGATGGATTCGCGAAGGAACTCCCGATTGCGTTCGACGATTCGCTTGGTCGAATCAGCTTCACGCTGGAAAACCGGTCTCGCGACCAGCATCAGACCACGTTGACAATGAGCGGGTTGCCCGGCGGCCGTTACACCTTCGCTATCGATGGCAAGCCTGCCTCGCAGTTTGTGAGCAAACCTGGAGAAGACGTGTCTCGGAGTGTGTTGTTATCACCGGTGCACCCTGCGGTGGCGACCATTATCAAGCAGTAAGCCCGGCATTCGGTTGATACCTTCGTTATGCTCCCGTCGCTAGGCTACATAACCCATGCCAGTGTCGTGTTCACTGCGTACTTCGACGCCGCTCACGCAACATCGCGGTACACTTGTGAATCAGAGCGCTCTATCCGGATACTGAACGGCCATTCGCACTCCACAAGTTTGAAACCCATGACAAGAGACTTCCTTCACGGCGTAATGGCCTGCCTTCTCATACTTTTTCCCTGTGCCGTCGCCCAAAGCCGAGAGGATCAACACGATTCCGCAGAGGGGGAAATCAGGACAGCAACGATCCTGCTGCAACAAGCCAACTATGGAGAGGCCAAAGCCCATTTTGAACGGGCCCAGACATTGCAGGGTAAGGCTACAGCCGAGACCAGCGCTGGCATAAGCTTGGCCGAGTTGCAGCTGGGACACTTTGAAGCTTCCCGCCAGATGGCCACCATGGAACTGCAACTGGTCAGCAATCAACACCCACGTGCTCAGGCCAATTACGTGATCGGAACGGCGTGGCTTCGCGAGGCCGGAGACAGCACTGCCGACAAAGACAAGTTGCAGGCAGCGGAAAAGTCATTCCGCGAAGCGGTGAGGCTGGATCCGCTCTATGATTCCGCGTATTTCAACCTGGGCTATGCGCTGCTCCGTCAGAACAAACAACAGGAGAGTGACGCCGCCTTCAGAGACTTCATAAATGCTGCTGGGGAGAACCCCGAATCAGGAAAAGATCTCTCGCTCACCCCGAAGACTCGCGCCGCCCAGTTCAGCGTTACCGACAGCGCCGGTCATCCGCTGTCCTTGGAGTCCATCCGCGGGCGCTTTGCGTTGTTCGATTTCTGGGCGACCTGGTGTCCTCCTTGCATTCGGGCCCTTCCTGCGATGCGACAGCTCTCGCAATTCTTCCCCGAGAATCAGTTCCTGCTCATCAGCGTCAACGAGGATGTTGACGATCAGCAGCTATGGCGGCGATTTAGCCGCACGCATCAGATGGACTGGACGCAGGTCTGGGATGAGAATTCGAGTCTCTACCACGCATTCGGACTCGCACCCCAGTCGAAACTAAGCCTTCCGCGGTATGTGCTGGTGGATGGAGATGGCTTTGTGCGACAGGTTTACAGTGGCACCGACCAACTCGGATTGCTGGTGGGCCAGGTGGTCAGGACAGTTCGAAACGCATTCCACGACCAAGCCGGGCACTAAATCGAGCGCGTTCCGAGGCGACGAGTGTAAGGGGGATTTATCAATAGTCAGCGATCTAGGACTCTCGCGCGGACAAGCCCGGCTAGCGATCGCCGAGCACGACGTTGGCATTCTTCTTGCCGAACTTCATCACGACACGACTCTCCACTTGAGTACGTACGCCGTTAATTAGGAACGGCTTATACTGCCACTGCTTGACGGCGTTCGTGGCCACATCGCCGAGAACTGGGTCACCAGACAATACGTGCGTGCTCTTGACGGTTCCATCGTAATCAACCAGAACCGCAACTGTTACCACTCCGTTCTCGTGGGACTTATCAGCACTCTAAGGTGGACGAGGCAAGACCCTCTTCAAGGCAAGATTATTTAAGACCCGCTCGGAAACACGTATCCTCTGATCCACATGTTTCGGGGCTGGTTGGTTATCCGGAACACTCTGGCCCGAAAGGCTGATCGTAATCGCAAGCGTCATCAGGAGCGCAGAAATTGAATTTGTCACGATCACCACTTTACGTCGGGGCTGGCCAGGTTTTCAATGATTTATGCAACCAGGCGATAGCACAAGCGTGCGCTTTTCCTTCGCCAAAATCGGGGACAATGCGTGAAATCCCTATTTCGCGATAGTCATTGAAGTTTGGGAGTTTGCAACCATTCGCTGGATTGTGGATACTCCGTTCTATGAATGGAGCGACACTTCGAGAGTACGCAACGGAGGCAATCCGCTACTGGGAGCCTCGTCGTCTATTCTACAATTTGCTGCTGGTTGCGGTTGTGGCGATCACTTTTTGGCTGAATCTTCCTTCCTCCAGAGCAGCGATGACAATTGATTCCATCCTTTGGCTTTTTCTGCTCGCGGTAGTGGCCAACGTTGCCTATTGCGCAGCCTACATCGCGGACTTGTTCGTGCAAGCATCCGCGTTTCGCTCGCAATGGCATCAGTTCCGGTGGCTTCTATATGCGCTAGGAAGTGCGTTTGCTGCCGTTCTGACCCGCTACGTTTCGATGGGTTTGTTCGCAGCGGTGGGAGCGGGTTCTAGATAAACGGCAGCTTGGGTTCCGCGAACATTCCCCCCACAGACGGAGAGCCTGTTGAAGTGCAGGAATCCGCCGAAGAACGGCTTGTCCGAACTCTAGGGGACTTGTTCTTCGACCTTCAGAATCTGGTCCGAAGGTACGTCCCGCAGCACCTGGCGTGTGCCGCCGGGCCATACGATTTCGATTTCGCGGACAATTCGTGACCCACCCAGCCCGAAGTGTACGCGAGAGTCGCTGGCACACGCATAGCCGACGGCAGTCGTGGCATGGTTGTATTGAGCTTTGCCGTCTTCGCCGGTGATGCGCACTTTCGCCCCCAGGCCCATGCGATTGCTCTTCTTGCCGACAAGTTTCAGGATGATCCAGTGATTACTGCTCTTTGAGATATTGTGAAAATATTTCAGAGGTCCGTTAAGGACCGTGACGATGGCGTCAATTCGCCCGTCATTATCTATATCTCCAAAGACGACTCCGCGGTGTGCGGCCGCCGCTTGGAATTCGGGACCCGCTTCGCTGCTGACATCCTGAAACTTGCCATTCCCCAGATTGCGCAGAACCGAATTGGGTTCCTCATACTTGCGATTAGAAAATTGGGCCACGTTATCGAGAACGTTGCTGCGGGCGACGAACAGATCTTTCCATCCATCATTATCGAAGTCAAAGATTCCGTTTCCCCATCCCGACATGGCGCGAGTCACTGCCAACTGGGCGGGAAGCGTTTGCTCCCAGAACTGCCCGCCACCGAGGTTACGAAATAACGGGAACGATTCGTTTTCCACCGCCGTGTGCCAAATATCCGGGCGCCCATCGTTGTCGACGTCTTTGAAATCTACACCCATGCCTGAAAGCGCGCCGCCACTCTGGGCATATGCAACACCCGCTTCCAGAGCAACCTCCTCGAATTTCTTGCCACCAAGATTATGAAAGAGGAAGTTGGGATGGTTGTCATTGGCCACAAATATGTCCATGAAGCCGTCACCGTCGTAGTCGGCAATGGCTATTCCCATTCCTTTTCCGTCGTACTTGGCGATTCCGGTTTCCGCGGAGACGTCGGTGAACGTGCCATCGCCATTGTTGCGGTACAGAGTATTCGGGAGATTCGCATAATTGTTGGGATGGCAATAGGCGCGCAGCTTGGGAGTCGGGCCGCAGTAGGGGTCCTTGTTGACCTCCCACTTGCAGTAATTCGAGACGAACAGGTCCACCCGTCCGTCATTGTTGTAGTCTACCCACGCTGCCGAAACGGACCACATCTTCTTGCCGTCGAGAACGCCTCCGCCAACCCCAGCTTTATCGGTCATGTCGGTAAAGGTGCCATTCCCGTTGTTATGTAACAACTGGTTCTTTCCCACATTCACGACATAGATGTCGGCCCATCCATCATTGTCGTAATCCCCAACAGATACGCCCATGCCGTAGCCGATGCCGGCGACACCTGCTGACTCGGTTACATCGGTGAATGTCCCGTCATGATTGTTGTGGTAGAGACGGTTCCAATATTTCGGGCTGTCTTTTTGCAGTGATGGAATGGCGGCGCCGTTCACGACGAAAACATCGAGATAGCCGTCATTGTCATAATCCAGCAGCGCCACCCCGGCCACCATGGTTTCAGGCTGATTTTTGTTTGGTGTAGGACTGCTGTCGCTGACAAAAGTCATACCCGAGCGCTGCCCGATCTCCTCAAAAATAATTGGGCCAGGTCCGGACTCGGCAATGAGAAGGCCTGTTCCGAGCAGAATTAAAGATAGAATGCGAAAATAGGACTTCATGTCCAGCAGTCAGTCTAGCATCTGGCGAGCGCTGGTTTCCGGCTCTTGCCTGGCCGTCTCATCCTTCTTTCTTCTGGGTTCCGGGTCAGCGCCGGCAACGAAGCGGCCTGACTTTGTGGACGTCGCACCCCTTTCCAAAATTTCGTATATCAGCGACAACAGCCCCGGAGGGCACAAGTACTTTCCGCAGCCGATGTGCGGCGGAGTAGCTATTTTCGACATCGATAACGATGGCAGGATGGATGTTTTTTTCACCAACGGTGCGCAGCTGCCGCAAATGAAAAAGACGAATCCCTCCTTCCACAACTGCCTCCTGAAGCAGCGAGCCGACGGCACTTTTGAGGAAGTTACGGCGAAAGCAGGGTTGTTGGGCGAGTCCCTGGATTTCAACTTCGGGGTCGCGGTCGGTGACTACGACAATGACGGACATGAAGATCTATTCATCTGCGCAGCGGGCCGGAATACGCTGTACCACAACAACGGAGACGGGACCTTCACTGATGTGACCAAGGCCTCTGGAATCGGCGCCAAACCGCCCGGCACGCTCAGCGTGGCTGCCGCTTGGTTCGATTATGACAAGGACGGAGTTCTCGACCTGATTGTTTCAAACTACACCACCTGGACTCCGCAAACCGATCTCCGCTGCACCATGGGAAGCGCGGAGTATTACTGCGATCCTAGACGCTACAAGAGCGTGCCTCCTCGCCTTTACCACAATCTGGGCAACGGCAAGTTCGAGGACGTGACAGAGAAGTCCGGTTTGGCGAAATCGCCCGGCAAGGGGATGGGAATCTCGATTGCCGATTTCAACGCCGACGGCTGGCCGGACATATTCATCGCCAACGACACCGAACCCAATTCGCTCTTTATCAACATGCATAACGGAACCTTCGAAGAACGAGGACTCGAACTGGGAGTGGGCTACGACGACAACGCTCGCACCGGGTCCTCGATGGGTTCGGACGCAAAGGATTTTGATAATGACGGTAACGTTGACATCTTCTACAACAATCTCCGGCAGCAGGTCTGGCAGTTGCTCAGGAACGACGGCCACTTATTCAGGTATCAGTACTCCTCGAAGATTCAATCGATGAGCATGCCTCACTCAGGATGGAGCAACGGATTCATTGATTACAACAATGACGGCTGGAAGGACATTTACTCTGCGAACGGCGACGTCGACCAGGTAAATGAATCGTCGCCCGAGCACGACACCATGTTCGAGAATGTGGACGGCAAAACCTTTAGTGACGTGTCCGGCGAGATGGGCAAGGATTTCTTGCGCAAGGGGTATCAACGAGGGTCGGCGTTTGGGGATCTGAACAATGATGGCGCTCTCGATATTGTGGTGACCTCTCTGAACGACAAGCCCAGAATACTGATCAATACCGCCGATAGCGGCAATCACTGGCTGATGCTGAATCTGATCGGCCACAAGAGCGCGCGCGATGCCATCGGAGCGAAAGTGAAGCTCACTACAGGTTCAGGCCGCATGCTCTATAACCACGTCTCGATTAGTGTTGGTTTCATGTCTTCGAGCGACAAACGAGTCCACTTCGGGCTGGGTCAAGAATCCAAGATTGCGTCGCTTGAAATCCTCTGGCCAAGCGGAATTCGCCAAGTTCTGAAGGACATCGCCGCCGATCAGTTTTTGAAAATGGACGAGCCCGCCCAATAACCCGCCGGCCTTCGGCATATTTCACGCCTTACGGTCGCGGCTGAGCTTCTCCTTTGGTTTTGGATTGCTGCGCGTCCTGCTCCGCCTTGAGCTTCTGCACGATCTCCCGCTCGCGGTCTCCGTCTTCTTTGCGCCTCAATCGGTAATAAACCTGTGCAAGAGAAACGTGCGCCTCAGGGAATGCCGGGTATTGCTTTACCACAGCCTCCAAAGCGCCAAGTGCCCGGTTCATATCTCCGGCCGCCAGATAGGTCGCCCCGACCTGATAGAGCGCTCCCGGATCTTTCGGACGGACCAGTAGGGCGCGATCGAGCAATTGATGTGCGCGCTCGTAATTCGCTTCTTGCTTCAACAGGGTCGCCAGCCGCACATTCGACTCAAAGTCGTTGGGATTGAGGGTGAGTTCCTTTTCGAATGCTTCCCGTGCCGATTTCATGTCGCCGCTGGCCATCTGCGCTTGGCCGAGATACGAATACACGTCCGGCAGACTCGGATTGATCTCCGCCGCCTTTGTAAGGTCCGCGATGGCTTCCGGGTATTCCAATGCCTCGAATTTGGCCATCCCCAGGAGTAGATGAGTTTCCGCGGACTCGCCATTCCGCAGAATACGGTCAATCATCACCTCCCCCTCAGCATGCTGCTTGTTTCTTAGAAGGGCCATTCCGAGCATGTAAACTACCGCAAGATCATCGGGAGATTTCTTCTGCTCAGGCTCCAACAGGCCAATCACCTCTTTGTTCTGACCCATGCGCAGATAGCAGTCGCCTAGGAGCACTGTCGCCTGATGATTCTTGGGATCTTGGGCATGCACTCGCGCCAGCTGGGTGGCTGCGTCGCTGATCCTGCCCATCTTGTAGTAGGCGATTGCCAGATTCAGACGAGCCTGAGTAAACCCGGGCGACTGCTTTAGCGCCGCCTTATATTCCGGCACTGCCTCTTCAAGCCGCCCCAGCCCGGCCAGGGCCGCCCCCAGGTCGGAGTGGATGGCCGTCGCCCCGGGAACCATCTTCAAGAACTGACGGTACTCTTTGACCGCTCCCTCGAGATCGCCCGCCTGCTGCTTCTGCATCGCATCCTGGACCAACTCCTGCGGCGATTGCGCCCACGCGAGGAAGGGAAGCAAGCTGAGGCTGAAGACACCCAAACGGATCCGGGACAGAGCCGATTTCCAAATAAGCATAACGAGGAAACGTTCCCCCACAGTTTACAAGAACAAAAGAATGGGATTGCCGAAGGAATCCCATTAGGTGAACCATCAGGCATGCGCCAGAAGTAGAATTTAAGCCCCGGTTTGAGGAAGCGCCGACCTTCCTTGTGTGTGATTCCGCCAGCCTCGCCTGTGTGTGGTGACGCGCCTGCCCTTTCAGGATTCCCGAAGCAGAGTCATCGCATGGCGTTTGCAGCTGGACTTTTAGCGAGTGCAGCTTCGTACCGCAGACCGCAATGGGCCTGCTCGTTTGCCGACACCGAAGTGTCCTTCGGTAATCAGCAGCTCACTGTATTGAACCAAGGCCGAGGGCATCTCATAATGGGTGCGATAGAGGACTCTCCCCCGAGGTAACGTCCATGACTTTCGAAACGCGATCCACTGATTCATCAAACCCGATCCTGCACTCGCAACTCATCCTGCCGATGCGTCGCGTCGTTGCTTCCGCACGTGCCGAAGATTACGAGAGCTTGTGGGCTCGAGTCCAGCGCATTTGCGACCAGTACATGCAGGGCAAGGGCAAACCTGCTTCTTGCTCCCGAAACGACTGAAATCTAGGGGACCCAAGTCCGGTTCTTTTCCACTCGGCGTGCTAGTGTCACTGCTCAACCGGAACAGCCACGATCAGCAGATCTGTGCTGTTCCAACCGGCAGTTGGACACAACGGGTGGGGATCCGCTGCAACGATCCTCATGCTGCACGTCGATGACGTGAGGCAGTAGTCTTGCCACTTTTCATGGACGAAGTATTTCGAAGATGTGAGCCCAGGATAAAGCCGAGACTCGCCAAACCTGCAAGCCCTAAAGCCAGCCACCGTCGATTGATATCGGCCCAGAGCTCAACGCTTCTCTGACGGGAACCATTGTCAAAGGTTCCGTGTGCTCCGTGGTCGCCTTCAACCGGCTTCCACAGGTTGTCAGGTCGTGTGGGATCTTCAGGTTCGGTTGTCTGTTGGGCCTCATAACCTGTCTGGCCGAGGTAACGATCCAGCAGACCTGGAGCAAATCTATTTCCAACGATTGCTTCGACTGTTGGCCAGCCCACATATATTTCACGGCGGTCATGATGGGCTGCAAAGTAAACCGCCTTTGCGCCGACTTCAGGCTGAAAGATCGGCGGAACGGGTTGTGCCTTGCGGTCCAACCGGCTCCTGACCCAGCCAAACTGCGGCGTGTTAAGGGCCGGCATGTGCACAATCGTGAGCCGGATTTTGCTTTTGTCATGAATGAGTTCGCAACGCAATGCATCGGTAAATCCTGCAACGGCGTGCTTGGCGCCACAATACGCCGATTGCAGTGGAATGCTGCGGTAAACCAGCGCCGATCCCACTTGCACGATCGTGCCTCGATTGCGCGGCTGCATCCGTTTGAGCGCCGCCAGGGTTCCATAAACGACCCCGAGATACGTGACCTCCGTGACTCGCTTGAATTCTTCCGGCTTCATCTTTTTGACCGGAGAGAACACAGACGTCATTGCATTGTTAATCCAAACGTCGATCGGCCCAAACTGTTCTTCGACGGCTGCAGCGGCCCGTTCAACGGCGTCGTTATCAGCCACATCAGTGGGTAGAACCAGGGCACGTCCGCCGGCGGCTTCGATTTCGCGTTTCGCAGCGTTCAGCCCGTCAATACCGCGAGCCACCAGTGCGACGCTGGCGCGATGGCGTCCGAACTCTTGCGCTATGGCGCGACCTAGTCCTGCCGATGCGCCGGTAATGACAACAGTTTCGTTTTGCTCTGCTCCCCTCCAGAATCGATGGCGCGCTTCCGAGATTCTTGCGAAGAGCGAAAAAACGCCGTTTAAACCATTTCGCGCACGCGATCCGAGAGTGTGGTGAGAGCGATTTTCTTCCGATTAGGCTCTCCCCGCGCCAGTGATTCGGCAAAGTGCAGTGCCTGGTCGGCTTTGACCTTTGCTGGCATTGGCGGCTCGAATGGATCAACTACCGCTTGTATGAGCGCCGGCCCCGGAGCATTCAGGAATTCGTCCAAGGCGTGACCGCACTGAGCGGGATCGTCGACAGTGAAACCGACTCCGCCGCAGGCATGCGCGAACCCTGCGAAATCGATAGGGTGTAACTCAACCCCGTACTCAGGATTGCCGAGAAATACCATCTGCTCCCATTTGATCTGTCCCAGCGTGCCGTTCTTGACGATTACAACTTTGATCGGCAGCTTGTATTTGACCGCGGTCACGAAGTCTGCCATCAGCATGGAGAATCCTCCATCCCCGACGAAGGCCACGCACTGACGATTCGGGAACGCGAGTTGAGCGGCGATGGTGTAAGGCAACGCGGGAGCCATGCTGGCCAGGTTGCCTGACAGGCTGTGCATCTGGCCACGCCGAGCAAGAATTTGTCTGGCCCACCACGTAGCGATCGTGCCGCTATCGCAACTTACGATTGCGTCATTACGCAGACGTTTGCCCAGTTCCCAGGCGACCACTTGTGGCTTCATGGGTTTGTCCTGCCGTGTGCCGCGTTTCTTCATAACTTCCCACCAATCTTTCATTCCGGCTTGGGCGGCCTGAAGGAAGCTTCTGTCCTCTTTGCGTTTGAGCAAAGGAATAAGTTCGCGCAGAGTGCGACTGCTATCGCCGACCAGACCGATCTCCACCGGATAGCGCAAGCCAATGCGTTTAGGATCGAGTTCAATTTGCACTCCACGCGCTTGCCCAGGCTTGGGCATGAATTCGATGTACGGGAATGACGTGCCCACCATTAGCAGCGTGTCGCAATCTTCCATCGCTTCCTGCGACGGCTTGGTGCCCAGCAGGCCTATGCCGCCGGTGGCGTAGGGGCTGTCATCAGGGACCGCAGCCTTACCGAGCAATGCTTTCACAATAGGCGCGCCCAGCAATTCCGCCGTTTGCTCAAGCTCGTCGGTTGCGTTCAATGCGCCACGTCCGGCCAAGATTGCCACCTTCTTGCCACGATTGAGAAGGTCCGCTGCCTTCTCAAGATCGGCTGGATCGGGAAGCCGCGCGCCGCGCGAATAAACGTCCGAGGTGTGATGTGGAATGTTGCGTTGCGAGTGCTGCCGCTTCTTAACTTCCTGTTCCTGCAGGTCAACCGGAAATGTAATGTGAGAAACACCGTGATATGCGCACGCCATGCGGCAAGCCAGGTCTGTAATGTTTTCGACGTGGGTTGGACCCATAATGCGTTCGTTGAAGACCGCAACGTCCATGAACAGCTTATCGAGCGCGACATCCTGCTGAGTGTAGGTGCCAATCAGATCGTGGAACTGCAAGCCGGTGATCGCAAGCACGGATTGGCCATCGAGTTTGGCGTCGTAGAGGCCGTTCAGCAAATGAATTCCGCCGGGGCCCGAGGTGGCCAGGCACACTCCTAGCCTGCCGGTATATTTCGCATACCCGCACGCCATGAATGCGGCCGACTCCTCATGCCGCACTTGAATGAACCGAATTTTCTCTTGATGAGTGCGAAGAGATTCCATGATTCCATTAATTCCATCCCCGGGCAGTCCAAAGACAACTTCGACTCCCCAATCAATGAGGCCCTCGATAAGTACATCCGCTGCTGTCATAAACACTTCTCCGTCCGTTGGACTTGGGCGCCTTATTAAAGATGCGGCCGGCACGAGGTTCGTGCACTGCGACCACGAGGAATCTTCAGTGGATTTCCGGGGCAATTACTTTCATGCTCAAGCACATTGCCGCTCCGAAACTCATTCTCGGTTTCGAGAACAGATAGGCCACCTCTTCCATGGATCTGTCATCCTTCATATCTCTGAACTACGACCGTCGGAGGAGTCGGCAGCAGACGGGCCTGAGTGGCAGACGCGAAGTCGATCTCCCATGAAGGACAGATGACGCCGAGCGCGAGCAACTTTGTCCCAATCAAGCGAATCGGGGTTTCTACCTACACCATACCTACAGACTTTCCCGAGTCTGACGGAACACTGGAGTGGGACAGCACCACGCCTGTGCTGGTCAAGTACAGGAACAAGAAACTCAGGACCAGCAGCAAAAGAATCATCAGGACCGGGAGACGCAGGGCCAGCAAACCGAACGAGGTGGCAAGGCCGCGCAACGCGATGGCGGTCAAGGCACTCATGAGGAATCCGAGGAACGAGAACAGGAAAGAAACAAGGATAATCGCACTCTTTTCCAGAAACACCCCAGGGCGAAGCCGGCCTTAGTCGTGTTCGTCCTCCTGCTCGTGATCGGGGGTGGACTCTGGTACTGGCATTACCGCCAATGGGAAAGCACTGACGATGCCCAGGTTGACGGCTACGTCTACGGCATCAGCGGGCGAATCAATGGTCACGTGGTGAACGTCACCGTCAACGATGGCGACCATGTCCAGGCGGGCCAGGTTCTGGCGGAGATTGATCCTACTGATTATCAAGTCGCGTACGAAAGTGCGCGGGCGAAGTTCGAAAATGCTCAGGCCGGCCTGCTCGCGGCGGAACTCAACGTTCCCATTTCCAGCGTAGGTTCGCGGAGCCAGATCAGTAGCGCGGAAGCTGATGTGTTAAGCAGCGAGGCAAGCATCTCGGGGGCCCAGCAACAACAGGCCGCAGCCGAGCAGGAGTTAGCACAAGCGAAATCCAATGCGCACCAGGCGGCTATGGACGTCTCTCGGTACAAACAACTCATTAATAAACGCGAGATCTCGCAGCAGATGTACGACCAGGCGGTCACAAACGCCGACTCACTCAATGCGATGGTCGCGGCACGCGAGGCGAGTGTTAAAGCAGCGAATGATCAAATCGAGCAAGCTCGGGGACGGATGACGCAGTCCACAGCGGCGCTGCAAAACGCGCGCATCACGCCGAAACAAGTAGGGTCAACCCAAGCTCGTATGAAAGCGCACAGGCGGAGCTTGATCGAGCGCGCACCGCGATGCATCAAGCACAATTAAATCTTGGCTACACAAAAGTAGTCGCCCCGGTTGAGGGAATTATCGGGCATCGCACGGTGACTGCCGGCCAGAATGTTCAACCCGGCGAGGACATGATGCAACTCGTCCCGCTCTACGATGTGTGGATCACCGCCAACTTCAGGGAGACCCAACTTCGCCACATGCAACCGCACCAGGAGGTCAACGTTCATGTTGATACATTTGGGCGCGAATGGACAGGGCATGTCACCAACATTGGAGGTGCAACGGGATCGCAGTTCAGTCTGCTTCCACCGGAAAACGCGAACGGGAATTTTGTGAAGGTCGTGCAGCGAATTCCGGTGCGCATTGAACTCGATAACGGCAATCGCGACGGCAGCTTGCGAGCCGGCATGTCAGTGGAGACCCACGTTCACCTACGCTGAGTGCGTTAATCGCTTGATCCCCCAATGGCCCAGGCAAACCAAGAGCACGTTGCATGGCAGCCTAAGCACAATCCTTGGGCGATTGCGATCTGTGTAACTTTGGCGACCTTCATGGAAGTCATGGATACTTCCATCGCTAACGTGTCACTGCAGCATATAGCCGGCGGTCTTTCTTCTGGGCAGGACGAAGCCACCTGGGTACTGACCAGTTATCTGGTTTCGAACGCCATGGTTTTGCCAATTTCAGCGTGGCTCGCCGACCGCTTTGGACGCAAGCGCTTTTACATGACATGCGTCGCACTGTTCACGCTGAGCAGTTTTCTTTGCGGAATCGCGCCGTCGCTCGGCATGTTGATTTTCTTTCGCGTGCTGCAGGGCGCGGGAGGAGGCGGGCTGGCTCCCAGTGAACAAGCTATTATCGCGGACACGTTCCCGCCAGAAAAACGGGGAATGGGTTTCGCCGTTTACGGAATGGCCGTGGTGCTGGCTCCGGCAATCGGGCCCACGCTGGGCGGGTGGATCACCGACTACTACAACTGGCGCTGGATTTTCTTTATCAATATTCCAGTCGGAATATTGTCGCTGTTCCTCGTGCACACCATGGTCGAAGACCCTCCCTATCTCGAGAAAGCGAAAGCCCGGGCAACGGAAGCCGGTGCGGACTTCATTGGATTAGCGCTCATTGCGGCCTCTTTAGGATGCTTGCAGGTGGTGCTCGATAAAGGACAGCGC
>Ga0137366_10000662_pt1 | contig 23529 bp, 25 predicted proteins | sample SagtaG_8_FD_104938 | JGI IMG/M metagenome (GOLD analysis project Ga0137366, IMG submission 104938) | Vadose zone soil microbial communities from Sagehorn Ranch, Mendocino, California, USA - Sage1_L_60_16 metaG | ecosystem: Environmental > Terrestrial > Soil > Vadose zone | place: USA...
GGGCTGCTACACATATTTGCGAATACACTGATTGGATGATCCACCGTCTCACTGGCGAATGGACGGCGAGTATCAACATCGCCAGCCTTCGCTGGTACTACGACCGCAACAACGGCGGTTTCCCAGCCAGCCTTTATCAGGCTGTTGAACTGGATGATCTTCTCGAGAAGTTTCCTCCCAAGGTACTGGATATGGGTACCGTAGTTGGTGGTCTTAGCAAGAAAGCTGCTGAGGAGCTTGGCCTGCCCCCCGGTATTCCAGTTGCCGAAGGTGGGGCGGATTCGATGGTGGGGACAGTCGGCCTGAATGTGCTGGCTCCAGGCAAGATCGCCCTCATCACAGGCTCATCACATGCTATTTTCGGCATATCTGAGCAGGCCATCTACGGTCCGGGCTTCTTTGGTGCCTTCACCGACGCTGTGATTCCCTGCCAGTACGTGGTGGAAGGTGGTCAAGTGTCCACTGGTTCTATCGTCAAATGGTTTCGGGAGAATTTCTGTGGGGGACTTCTTGAGGAGGCTAATAAGCTGGGAATCAGCCTTTATGAACTGCTTAATAAGCGTGCTGAGAACTTGCCTGTAGGTTCTGATGGACTACTAGTGCTGGATCACTGGCAAGGAAATCGCACTCCCTATACCGATTCCGAGGCACGCGGGATGATTTGGGGACTGACACTCAAACACGACGCGGCGCATATCTATCGTGCGATTATGGAGGGCATCTGCTATGGAACAGAACTTATCTTTCGGACTCTCCGCCAGTATGGCTTCAAGCCTCAGCAAATTGTTGCTTGCGGAGGTCCTCTGAAGAGCCAATTATGGACGCAGATTCATGCGGATGTGAGTAACCTTCCTATTACCTTCACTACAGTATCGAATACAGAGGTACTGGGTTCGGCGATACTGGCAGCGGTGGGCGCAGGAATATACCCGAGTATCCAGGAAGCAGCATGCCATATGGTCCACACGAGCCATCGTATCGAGCCAGATCAGCAACGGCATAAAGAATATCAATTTTATATGGAGAAGTATATCGCTACGTATCTCCAGATGCGGGACCTGATGCATGATGTAGCCCAACACGTTGCAGGACATGAAGAATGACAGACAGGAGGAACAAGATGCTTGCAGCAGTGTTTCAAGGTCCCGGCCTGATGGAAATAACAGAGGTTGATACACCTGATATCGGAGCGGACGAAGTTCTGGTCAAGGTAGGAGCCAACACGATATGCGGAACTGATGTACGTATCTTTCGAGGAGAAAAGACGAGGGGCATCCATCCACCCACCATTCTGGGCCATGAAATGGCAGGTCATGTCTACCAGGTAGGGAAACGGGTAAGGGGATATGAGGTTGGAGCGCCCGTGGCGATAGCTCCGGTGATAGCGTGCCAGCGATGTTTCTACTGCCAGAATGGAATGGAGAATATCTGTCTCAACCAAAGAATAATGGGCTATGATGTGCAAGGGGGATTGAGTGAGTATGTACGGATTCCTGCCGATGCCATAGCTGCAGGTAATCTCTTTGTAGTGCAAAATGATCACCCCTCGGAATATCTAGCTCTTGCTGAGCCGCTGGCTTGCTGTGTCAACGGTCACCATCGTTCCCAGATACACTTGAATAGCAGCGTGCTTATTATGGGATCAGGCCCTATCGGCCTGTTTCACCTCCAGCTTGCTCTCCTGGCCGGAGCGCGGTCTGTCATAGTCAGCGACCCCTCCGCTCCTCGCCGTGCGGTTGCCTGCGCCTTCGGTGCCCATATCACTGTTGATCCCACTGTCGAAGATCTTCCTTCATTGGTGTCAGAGGTTACAGGAGGTCTTGGAGTAGACGCGATCATTGTTTGCATCGGTGTACCTACGCTGGTGAATGACGCACTCAATATGGCTCGTCAGAGGGGATGTATCAATATATTTGCGGGCCTGGCTGCCAAAGGCTGGGCAGAGATCGAGGCCAACCTCATTCACTACAAAGAACTAGAGGTAACTGGCAGTGCAAATTCCCGACGTGCTGACTATCAGATAGCTCTTCAGCTCATTGAGTCAGGCCGGATTAAAGTGGAACCGATGGTGACTGACCGCTTCCCTCTACAATCTGCCCGTGAAGGGCTGGACAAAGTTGCCAGTGGAGATGGCATCAAGATAGCGGTGTTACCTTGAGCAGTGGCGCAAAGCTCTGAAACTTAAATACGCTAAATAATCAGTTGTAAGTTCTTCGATAATTCCTCGGCGGTAAGTTCCTGCGGCTCTCTGCTCGTAACTATCCCATTCCTATTGATGAAAATGGTTTGTGGCAAAGATGTGACTCCGTATTTGTTGGCAACCGATCCATTTGCATCCAGCGCAGCCAGGTAGGTGACGCCATAATGCTGTAAAAAGCTCGTAGCATCACTCTTTGATTCCTGAAAGTCAATCCCAAGGAAGACAATATCTTTATTCTGAGCTTGCATCTGCTTCCAGGCATTTTCCAGGAGCGGTAATTCCTCTTTACATGGTTGACACCACGAAGCCCAGAAATTCAAGATAACCGGTTTGCCCTTAAAATTCGAGAGCGAAAGCGCACTCTTTCCAGAATCGGAATGCAGCATGACAAGCGAAAAATCCGGTGCTGGATGGCCAACAAGCGGATCTGACACAGAATTTGTTGCTGGCGTCAGTAATTGTGTCAAGATCAGCGCAAGTAATCCCACATTTAACAGGCTCACTACACAAAATATGACAATTCTGCGCCTGCGCTTATTCTTACGCACTGACTTTTGAACAGGTGCATTTTCAGCGATTTCAGACATGTGGAAGTCCATTTCTATGGCTTAAGAGTTTTCTCAGTTGCGTCAGGAGTAATTATGGTGCGAATGCCTAATGGTGTCAAGACCAATGCAGCTTCTTCATCACTCTCAGTCACTGAGGCGTTTTGCAGAATGTTTATCAGCGAGCCGCTTCTGGTAGTTTCTCCAAAATAGCCAGAGCATACCCAGCAAGAGTACTCCTGTTAACACTAGCGAGAAAAAAAGAAGGAGGCTACCGAAAGGCTTTGTCGATGATGGCGGAATTGTTGCTTGCTGTGGTGTAGTTAGAGGAGCGTTTGCAGGTGGATAGAGACCTGTAATGATGAAGTGTGGAGTTCCACCGACTGTAATGCTTGTGACGATGCTTCGCCTGGGGACATCGAGCATGAGTACCTGACCATTGGAGAGCGCCACGAAGCCGAGCTGTCCATCGCTAGTGATAGCAACCGATTGTGGAGAACTGCTTAGAGGTATAATCCGCGCTGGTTCTTGCTGTGTTACAGTTGTATCGGCAACAATAGGAGCCAGGACATCAAGTTGCTTGTGCTGGCGATCAGGCACATAGACCTCACCAGTATTTGCATCATAATCCATTGGACCAAATTGTCCTCCACTAAGCAGTGTTCGGATAACTTGTCGTGAATTCAAGTCTACAGCAACGACAGTACCCTGACGGGTAGACACATACGCAGTAAAACCACCAGGGATACTAATATTTTGCGGTCCCCCTTCAATAGGCACGGAGCCAAGTAGTTGTCCATTCGCATCGAAGATTGTGAGTGAAGTAGTCCCGGTGATCCATAGCTGATTGGGAGTTGAAGGAGTGGCATTAGCCGCTGTCGATGCCGTTACAGCCAGTCCATAGACAGGCTCGTGAGTTTCATAGATCCGTTTGACAGCGCAGGTCTGTGGATCAAGTGCGCGCACATTTGTGTCTCCCTGACCTGCTGCATATAGAACTGTTGAATCCAGGCTGAGGGCTAACAGTGACGGTTGACCAGGAAGACTGACTGAGCAGAGAGTCTTACCAGTTTTCGCTCCGATGACCGCAACTTGGCCAAGTGTTGGCCGGGTGACATACAGTGCAGACCCATCCAGACTCAATAAGACGGTATGCGGATTCCCAGCTTCAGAAATCGTCCCGGTTACTCGACGTTGTGCGATATCAATGATGCTGATACCTTGTGAAGTTCCTGCTACATAAGCAATCTGAGGTGCCCCCCCATCTGCATGAGCAGACAGAGAAAATATACCTATGAGTACTAACAAGACCAACAGAAAACAGAATCGATACCAATATTTGTGGGTGATCGAGATCACAATCGGAGTATCCCCCTCAATCTATCATTGATGACCTGCCTGGTGGGGCACTTCAACTATTCCCTGTTCAACAGTATACATTAGAACATCAAGCACAAGGGGGGTGCTTTATCTTGGTACCGCCAACAAGATAACAAATATAACCACGTGGAAGAGGCCAAAAAGAATTAGCAGCCGCATGAACCAGGTAAATTCCCGCTCGAATTCCCACCGTTCTCCAGGATATGCACTCATAGTATAAGCTTTGGGTGAACGTTCGGCGGCTACAAGACCCATTGCAATCCGTAGGCGCGATGGTGAACGAATGGTGGAGCGGCGCATTTCCGCAAGCAGCGCTTCATGGCAAGGTTTGCAGAGAATCCATTCCTGGTGCGGTTCTGGCGCTTCGACTGGCTCTTTGAGCGCAATTGGATGCAACCAGATGAAACTCATACAGATAGAACAGCGTAAAGGTTTATACCAGCGCCCTCTCTGTCCTGTTTCTCGCCTGGTGGCAATCTGTACATCATTTCCTGGTAGCATAATTTCGTTCGCTTGCCGTCCTTTTCGGGGGACTTCCTGATATCAACAGGAAGAAGATCTCATCTTTGCTCGCGTTACACTTCGCCATCCAGTATACATATTGTACCATATACTTTGTGACATATCTGTGATATAGGGAGCAGCTACCTATCTACTGCGCTTCATTTTTGCGCTCAGCAGCAATTCTTTGTGCCTCAGCTTTTATACTTGCCCGCTGATCTTCTGAGAGCCATTGTAGGGCAAGCTCGCGGCTGATGACTTCTAAAAATGCTGCTGTTTGTAACCCTTTTTGATGAGCCAGTTCCTGGAGCGTAAGGAACGCTTCGTGAGACAAACGCCACGCGCGTTTATCTTTATAGACGTTGGTTTTCTCTGGCATAGATACACTCGCTTCTTTGAATACCATAGGGATGCCTCTACACTACCATAAATAAATACGCTACAAAGTTACACTCGGTTTACTGCGGTATCTTGGTTCTCTCTTTGACCAATTTGGGTGTAATACTCCCACTATCTCAGTTCCCTCAACGATCACGAAGCAAAGTACGCCCCTTTACTGATGAGTTTTGCAGGAGCATTCCTAAACAGGTTGTGTTATTTTGGGTTGGTATGATTATGTGATGGTACGATGAGACTAAAGCATATACTCAAAATGGTATTTTTATGGTATACTTATGGCATGCTCAATGCCTTGCCATAGAAGGAGAAAAAGTATACCTTCTGACTCTTGCGTCTAAACCACAGACAGGGAGGTCTGAAATGAAACAGCATTCAGTAGGCTTTGTCATTGGTATCGTGGCATCGATTATTTTGGGTTTCGGTATAGTCGCCTTAGTCGGGCTGGGTCTTCGATCAAACGAGGGACTTGGCTACGAACCGGGTGTGTTGCATGCAACCAAAACGGGTACTAACAGTGCAACACTCAATCTCTCCACATTTCCCGACAGTCAGGTGTGCCATCCCGACGCGCCCAACCCGCAAATTGGGTGGGTCACCTATTGCCCAAGCACTACCTGGGAACTGCCCGCGAACAGCCTCATCACTGTTGTCATCAAGCAATACGACAGCGCATCGGGCTTGTACAACGATTTCTTCCAAAAAGTGCAGGGAACCATGGGAGGCATCGCGATGTACAACAATAAGCCCATGAACCAGATCAATGGGGATGATGCTGCCCACACGTTTACCATTCAATCCACACCCGACGAAACAAACCCAATCTTTGTAAGTGTCCCGCTCCTGGGGGTCGCGGACAACGCCCCCAGCAACACCAATGTTACCGGCATTGATGGTAATCAATATCAATACCCGGCGCCCAACGTCATCCAGTTCCAGTTCCGCACAGGTCCCGCGGGCCACACCTACATCTGGCACTGCTATGTCCCCTGTGGCAACGATAAGGAATCTCCCTATGGGTTTAGCGGGCCGATGTCCACCACAGGATACATGGCTGGAACGATTACCGTAACAAATTAGTTAAGGAGGGCAACATGTCTGAAGCCAACACCGAGGAAAATGCTGGTAGTGCTTCAACAGCACCAGCAGACCCACGCCATCTGCGTCGTGTCCTCATCATCTGGGCAGTACTCTCTGTAATTGTAATAGCGATCTGGCTGGCTGTGGCCCAGTTTATCCTCCCACCGGCTGCAAGTTCTCTTGACGAGGCTAATAACTTCACGTTTCTCGTGCTGACCGTCCTGTCCGTGCCGGTGGCCCTGTTCGTCTTTGTCTTTCTTGGCTACAGTCTGTTCGCATTCAGGGTCAAGGATCGGCCCACGGAGGATGGAGTCCCCTTACAACCCAGACCAGTACTGCAAATTGGGTGGTTAGGCATCACCTCCCTCCTATGCCTGTTCCTGTTCATTTGGGGCGCATTTGCCTTTTATCAGGAAACTTCCGCGGCCTCAACGCCTAATATCCTCGTCGTCAACGTGACCGCGCAGCAATGGCAATGGACGTTTAACTATCCACAATATGACGCGACCAGCCAGGGAGCTCAGGTCATCGAACTGCCGGTGAATCGTCCCGTGGTGTTCTATGTCACCTCGAAAGATGTGCTGCACGGCTTTTCCATACGCGCCTTTGGGGTTCGCGTCGACGCGAACCCGGGGCAAGTGACCAGCACAGCAGTCACAACCCCCACGCAGATTGGATCGTACACAGTGAACTGCGTGGAACTGTGCGGGCTCCTTCATTCCTACATGTGGGAAGCGGTGAATGTAGTCAGTGTTGATTCGTTCAATTCCTGGATAACTAGCCAAGGAGGACACGTATGAGCAGTAGCAGTACAATAACCATAGAAGAGGTACAACGCCCAAATCTCCTCAAGAGTCTATTTCCAAGCGTTGTTTCTGGAATCGTGCTCGGGGTGATAGCCGCTGTTATCGCTGGCGTACTTGTGAACAGGATTACAACAGCGTATAGCCCCGATACCGTCCCCAACGACGATGCGGTGGCCGCGGCCGTCTATACTGCCTGGGTGATCTTCTTCTTTGTAGGTATTGGTGCCTTCAACGGGGTCATCAAATGGGCGTTTGCTCGCCGAGAGTCAACACCAGCCGAAGAACTCCAGCTGGCTGGAAAAGGTCAGGGTCTCTGGCGCTACTTCCGCTATACTACCGACCACAAAGTTGTGGGCATGCAATACCTGGCAACGGTGTTTGTTCTCTTTTTCCTTGGCTCAATGGGAGCCTTTATGATTCGCCTGGAGCAGTCAAGACCCGGGGCGATCTTCTTTAACCCCTCCACATACAACACTATTGTGGGTATGCACGGCATCCTCATGATTGCCTCCACCATCATCATGATCAGCGGCCCTTTCGGCAATTTCATCCTTCCAATTATGATCGGGGCGCGTGACATGGCATTTCCCCGGCTCAACGCGCTGAGCTACTGGCTGCTTTTCACCGCCATTCCTATATTCGTTTCCACACTGTTCCTTGGCGGATTCCAGACAGGATGGACCGGTTTCGCACCCCTTGCCGACCAGGGGTTAACAACAGGCATGGATGCTTACTGCTTCACTATCCTGGTCTTTGCCGTCTCAACAACTCTGGCCGCCATCAATATTCTGACGACCACGATGGTAATGCGCACGAGGGGCATGACCTGGGGAAGACTCCCGATCTTCGTCTGGGGCGTGGTGTTCTCGGTCATCCTGAGTTTGACCGCGTTCCCCTCGTTCATTGTGTCTCAAATCATGGTCATGATGGACCGGATTTTCCAAACATCCTTCTTCCTTGCCGCATCCGGCGGGAGTAACTGGCTGTACCAGCACCTCTTCTGGTTTATGGGGCATCCCGAGGTGTACGTGATTGCCTTACCAGCCATGGCAGTAGCGGCTGAGGTAACCGCTGTGTTTACCCGCAAACCGTTGTTTGGCTATCGACTTCTGGTTGGCAGCCTGGCCGGTATCAGTGTCCTGAGCGTGATCGTCTGGGGGCATCACCTCTATGTCAGCGGGTCAGAGAACGCCCTGACCGTCCCTTTCATGCTTGACACAGAACTCATCTCGATTCCCACCGGCCTCTTCTTCCTGGTGCTTGTAGGGACGCTCTGGAGAGGGAAGATCTGGGTCACGGTTCCCATGTTGTTTGTGTGCGGCCTGCTGGTCAATTTCGTCATTGGAGGAGTCACGGGCATCTATCTGGCCGATTTGCCTACCGATGAGATTTTGCATGGTGGCATGTTTGTTACCGCGCACTTCCATTTCACTCTCGTCGGAGCCGGAGTCTTCGGATTTTTCGCCGGCTTGTACTACTGGTTCCCTAAGATGGTGGGGAAACGCCTCGACCCTCTCCTGGGCAAGCTCCATTTCTGGCTGTTTGAAATCGGATTTGTGGGAACATTCTCGGCACTGTTCTACGCGGGTCTGCAGGGCGAACCCCGCTGGTCGGCGAATATTGCCCCGCCGTTTGCCACCGCCAATCTGATTGCCAGCCTGTTTGCCATTCTGATCGCGGCATCGGTGTTTACGTTCATCTACAACGTGATTTACGCGCTTGTGCGCGGCGAGGTTGCCACTGCCGACGAATGGGGCGCTAAAACACTTGAGTGGACGGTACCAACCCCGGTCCCATTGGAGAATTTTGAAGAACTGCCCGTGGTGACCTCCTTGCCCTACAACTATGGGTCGCCTTTGCCGGAACCGGTAACTCCGGCAGTAGATATCACGGGTGCTATCACACAGGCACCCATACAACCACAAGTAGAGGATTAAGAGGAGGAATATCATGGAACCATCCTTAGAGTTAGAGCACGTACACGAACTGGAACCGCACATTAAGGTGGCGCGAGCGCGAGCAGGCGTCCTGCTGCTCATCATTTCGGATGGTCTGGCCGTCCTCGCAATCCTGGCAGGGGGCGGCTACCTGCGCGCCCTCAATACGGAGGGTCAGTACAAAGTTGCCGGAGACTTTGCTCCCGCCCTCGTACCGGGACTCCTGATCGCTATTGGTCTGGTGCTGAGCGGGCTCTCCTACTACTTGTGGGAACGAAGAGCGAGCAAGCCTGGGCAAACAGGGCAGACGCCTTTCTTCCTGCTGGCCCTGCTGCTCATGCTCGTGGCGGGGGTGAGCGAAACCTGGATCGGCGCAGCCTTGAAATATGGCGTCCCTATCCATTCCTACGAAAGTGTGCAATTGCTGATAACCTGGTTTACGGCAGTCCACCTCCTATTGGCAGCAATTATCGGCATCCTGCTCGGTGGGCGCATCCTGCGTGGAAGGCTGGCCGGGCACGAGTTCATCGCCGAGGTGACTGGCTACTGGTGGTACTACACGGTGGTCGCCAGCGTGCTCCTGTGGCTGTTCGGTGTGTATCTGACGTAAGGCAAGCTGCTGCTAGATGGAGGCGCTGCAATGAGCATCTGGACTGATGCAAATGGGTGGCCAATCCCACCCACTGTGCTTCTTGGGTGTCTTGTTGCCGAAATCCTGTACTTCCGTGGATGGCAGGTACTCGTCAAAGCGGAGCAGAGACAGCCAGCCAGGGCCAGAAAGTCCGTAGCATTGCATGATTCTCATGCTCAATGGGACAGTTGGCTCTGGCGCGGTATCTATTTCTTGATCGCAATTTTCATAATCCTTCTTGGAGCTTCTGCTCCCATTGACATACTTTCCAGTCGGCTCTTGTGGGTTCATATGATCCAGCACCTACTTATACTGGTCGTCATGGCCCCACTGATCGTGGCTTCGGCCCCACTGCTCCCATTGTGGTTGGGATTACCGCGTTGGGCGAGAAGGCTTGTCAGGTCATCTGCAATACTGAAGGCCGGAAGTCCCTTTCATCGGTTAGGACATTGGCTGCGTCAGCCTGTCATCTCATGCATACTCCTGATCGTTGGTACGTGGGTATGGCACTTGCCTGCCCTTTATGATCTTGCTCTGACAAATGCTGCCATTCACGATTGGTGTGAGCATGCGACCTTTCTCGTGGTGAGCTTCTTTTTCTGGACGCAGGTAATACCGTCTCCTCCACTACGCCCTCGCCTGGGCTATCTTGGGCGAGCAGGCTGCGTGGGCATCGCTATTTTACAAAATGTGATTCTGGCAGTGCTCATTGGGTTTGCCCAGGTACCGCTCTATGCTCCCTATGCTCATCTCGCTCTAGCACCCGGTGGGTTATCGGCGTTGCAAGATCAACAACTTGGAGCGGGCATCATGTGGGTCTTTGGCGATCTTCCTCTCGTGATTGCTTTAGTAGTCCTTCTGAACCGCTGGCTTGTCTCGCAGTCGGACGATCAGGGAGAGGTAATCGTTGGGGGAAAACAAAGAGCGTGAATTGAACTCGTGCTAGCAAACATCTATTTGGTGAAAGGAAAATGATATGCGGAACCAGGATAGTATGCAGAAACTGGCTCTCGCTGTCCTTGTTGCCACTTCGACACTTGTGCTAATTGTAGGGGCTGTCTGGGGAATCAGGCTTTTCGCCATGTCTCACAATCAGGCACCCACGCAGTCAACTAATCCGGCGAACTATCCAATTGGCGGTTTTCCAATGACAGGCAATCTCGCACCTGACTTCACCCTCACAGACCAGTTCGGTCATACAATGACCCTATCTTCTCTACGCGGTCACGAGGTAGTTCTAGCTTTCATTGACGCACGCTGTAAGACCCTTTGTCCTCTGACTGCTCAGATAATGTATGATGCCAAAGCTCAACTAGGATCATCTGCATCCAGCCGGGTGGATCTGGTTGCTGTCAATGCCAATCCAACTGCAACCAGCATACCCGAAGTACAATCCTGGTCCATCAACCACGGAATGCTGCATCAGTGGTTATTCCTTACGGGTACAGCACAACAACTCCAGTCGGTATACCATGTGTACAATGTGTATGTCCAGGTGAGCTCAAATGAGTCAGTGGAGCATGATCCAATAATGTTCATTATTGATCCCCAGGGGCATGAGCGGCTCTATTTTGAAACACTTGAGTCAAATAGCCAGTCAGATTTGAAGAGTCAGGAAATCGGACTTGAGTCTGGGATGCGTCAGTGGCTACCGCAATCATAATAATAGAAATTTGAGTAAGGATGAAGCCCATGAAATCCATACGCGTCGTAGCTTGGATAGCTGTTGTAGTTACCTATTTTTTGATAGCGCTAGGTGGTACAGTACTCGCCACCGATTCTGGCTTGAGCTGCCCAGATTGGCCGTTTTGTAACGGCCAGGCCTATTACGCTGGAACATATCATACGTTTCTTGAGCAATTTCATCGCTTCACTGCTGCAACAGTCAGCATTTTAATCGTGTTGTTATTTATCGGTATAATAGTGTGGGCGCGGAAAGATCGTGCACTGCTCTCACTGGCGATTGCTGCTCCAGTTCTGCTGGCCATCCAGCTTGTGCTGGGAGGACTTACGGTTCTCTGGAAACTGCCAGCGCAGATCATTACGGCGCACCTGGCTACGGCGCTAGCAATCTTCGCCATCGTGATCACAATTGCCGTGCTGAGTGGAAAACGTGCACCGAGTAGAGAACTTCCCGAGAAAACGCGTAAATTCGCTCAGTTAGCAATCAGTAATGCGCTGCTCGTCTACATCCTGATGCTGCTCGGCTCATATGTGACGGGCAGCGAAGCCGGGCTTGCTTGTACTGGCTGGCCTTTGTGTGTACCTGCTCCATGGGCCGTGAGCAACCATCTTGCAGAGATCAATATCCTACACCGCCTATTCGCCGTCTTCGTCGGCCTTGTCATGCTCTGGACAGTGATTTCGGCCCTGCGACGTTGGCGTGTTGCGCGCGGGCAGGCGATTGTCGGGTTGTTGGGTGGCATGCTCTTCATATGCCAGGCAATCGTCGGCGGTTTGATAGTGCTGCTTGAAGAACCAGCTTTTGCTGCTGGATTACATCTCGCTCTAGCAACTGCTGTGTGGGGAACGTTGGTACTACTGGCCGCACTCGCAACCAATCAACTGCGTGCTGTGCCGCAGCAGCAGGAACTTGAGAAGATGGAGCAGGCGGAAGTGGAGTCGCAAAAAGAACATGGAGTAGTGCGACAGACTATCTCTAATTATCTCGATCTGATGAAACCTCACGTAACTGTTCTACTGCTCGGAGTGACAGCGGCAGCTATGGCGATTGCCAGGCAGGGTTTGCCTCCGCTTCGTTTACTTCTACCAACACTACTTGGTGGTGCGATGGCAGCAGGTAGCGCGAACTGCATCAATTGCTATATTGATCGTGATATCGACCTGATAATGGGGCGAACTCAGCGTCGCTCGTTACCGTCTGGGCGCGTGGAACCTCAGCAGGCTCTAGTATTTGGTATCATCCTGGGTATAGGTGCATTCATCATATTTGTCGCTTTTGTCAACCTGCTAAGCGCGGTGTTAGCCTGTTCCGCCATTCTCTTTTACGTCTTCGTTTACACGATCGGCCTTAAACGCACCTCAACACAAAATATAGTCATTGGCGGTGCTGCCGGAGCGGTACCTGTGCTAGTTGGCTGGGCTGCCATTACAAACAATTTGAGTCTGCCGGCAATCTGGCTCTTTGCTATCATTTTCTTCTGGACACCTCCACACTTTTGGGCACTTTCACTGTTGATCCAAAAAGACTACGAGAAGGCTGGTATACCCATGCTGCCGGTAGTCAAGGGCGAGGCTGAGACACGTCGGCAAATCCTACTCTATTCAGTAATTGTATTGGCCGTGACGCTAGTTCTCTTCGCGATGGGTGCGATGGGCTACTTCTACCTAGTTGGCGCTGTGGTACTGGGAGGCGGGTTAATCTACCTCGCGATACGTCTGTGGCTCGGTCAATCTAAGAAGTGGGCGCGCACACTCTTCTGGTACTCGAATATGTACCTGGCGGCAATCTTCGCTATCATGGTGCTGGATCGAGTAATACATTAGGGTTAATGAAATGAAGCTAGACGACCTTATTGAGGCACTCTATAACAGGGGTGACTCTGTTATAGAGGTATTTTGATAGATTTCCGCAAAAGTGAAGCTTATACCGAGGCTGTTTAGCTCGATGATGTCATTCGGCCCGAGAGTACATAGTGTCCAGAAACCATGTTTCTCGCGTCGGAATACTTCAACGAGGAGAAATTCAGAGCTGATTAGCAGGTATTCTTGAATGCTTGGGCAGGCACGATACTGTAAGGACTTTTGGCCTCGATCACGAGCTTCGGTTGTAGGTGAGAGTACTTCTACTACGAGAGAGGGATAGCGGATGACGTCTTGTACTCCTCTATCTCGTGGATCGCAACTAACGGTTACATCGGGACAGACACGATAGCGCTCAGACAATTGAAGATAGACATCCGAATTATAAACAATACAACGGCTGTCACGTAGGTGATCTCTCAGAATGCCATTCATGTTGGAACCTATGATAGAGTGATCAGGAGTTCCACCAGTCATCATGTAGATACGACCATCCAGATATTCATAGCCATGTTCGGGGTCTTTCTCTAAGAGAGTGAAATATTCTTCAAGACTTATTCGTTCGTTGCCTGCGTTGTGCTCAATTGCCATAGGTCGTTTCTTTCCGGTATTGTGTGGTGATAAACGCGCCTGTCCCTCAATCGGTTTCATTATATCATAGATGAATTACTCCAACTTTCGCATTTGTCGGCTATTGAGAGTAGTCGACAGGTTGCCCGTGATCAGCGATTGAAGGCAAGAGTCACGTTTGGGAATTTTCAAGCGTAGACAACACACTGACAAAGTCCTTTAATGTGATGAGTGTAGTACTGACTGCAATGCGCGAATATACCTTTCGGCTGAGCGTATGACTACAGTATGCGCATCGTGCGATACGACCCGTTCGAACCAGGCCCCATATAACCGCTCGAATTGGTAGGGCGCAATTGTGTCCCGAATACGCTGTATTTCGGCAGCAGGCAGCGGGATCAGGTTGGGATAGCTGTACATGAAACTGACCCACCGGCGATCAGCAACCACTTGAATTATATCGCCTGAGAGCAGCGCGCCTTTGCCATCAGCTCCTTGTTGCCAATGCAGGACAGTGCCTCCAGGGAAATGCCCTCCCAGCCGGAGCAAGGTCAAGCCTTCCGAGATGGGATACGTCTCACCCGACCAGAAGGTGATACGCTCGCTGGGACGCATGACCCACTCTCGGTCTGCCTGGTGGAGGTAGATGGGGATGTCAAAGCGATCGGCCCATTCTACCATCGTTGAATAGTAGTGCGGGTGTGAGATAGCGATGGCGGTAAGACCGCCCAGTCGCTCGATCTCCGCGACCGTTTCGTCATCAATCAAGCTCATACAGTCCCACAGAATATTGCCCTGTGAGCTTTGCACCAGCAGGGCGCGCTCGCCGATGGCGAATGAGGGGGTAGTTCCAATGCCGATCAGACCCGGCTCATGTTCCTTGAACTCGTTGCGAAAGCCATCTTTCTGCATTTGGGCGAGCGTCGTCCACTGCTGTCCCTGGTATCCGACATATTGGCGCTCATCGCAGCATATTGGGCATGCCTCTGGCGGCTGTTCGCTCAGCGGAAACTGTGTCCCGCATGTCTTACAGATCCATTTTTCCATGTGAACTGCTCCTTGATTAAAGTTGATATCTTTAGCATAACCCAAAGCCAGAGAAAATGCACTGTGCACATGAACTGTTCTCTTGACATTTGCCTGTCTATCAGGTATTCTATTTTCATATTGAAAATATATAATCTTGGGAGAAACCAGGTTACACTGAGGTAAGTGAAACTTGAAGGAGCATATGGAACACGCATCATTTCCTGATCGACAACTGATGACAGCGACGCTGCTCAGATTTGTATTCTTTCTAGGTGGCATGGTTAACGAACGGCAGTGGCACTTTGAGCAAGAAATGGAGGGATGCCATCCAGAGGACGTGCGCGTACTCTTCCTCTGGATGGAACCGCGTGACCCATTGATGGTCAAAGAAATCGCGCAAGAACTCAAGGGCGTGAGCCTGAGTACGCTCACGCGTATCTTAGATCGGCTGGAACAGCACGGCTATATCCGGCGCATGCTCAATCCACAGGATCGGCGTAGCTTCCGCGTGATGCCAACGGAACGAGGACAAAAAGCCGTGGAAAGGTTCTTGCAGCACTGGCAAAGTGTGGTGCAGGCTGTCCTGGATGTTCTGACACCGACAGAACAACTGGTACTCACCGAGTTACTGAATAAGGTACAGCAGCATTGGCCGTCCCAATAGAGCTCCCATTATCGCGCCTATGAGAAAGGGATTTATCAAATCGTTTGTAGGAGAGGGCAAATTTTTTTGCCGCAAAACTATTCACAAAGAGAGAATATTTCAGAATGAAAATTCTATGATCCGGGTGAAGAACGGCATCCAACTCATTCCTTCTCGGATGAAGTGAAGGCACGAAAACCATGAAAGGTGGAGGTAAAACAATGTCACAGAAAACAGCCAGGCTCAATATGTTCTCTCTTATTCTGTACAATCTGACGGGAGGACGAATTTATACGGGCCGTGTGGAGGACCCGGTAGGTCTCCTTGTGCTCACCACAACGGGACGGAAAACTGGACAACCCCGCTCGGTGTCACTGGTCTACATCAAAAGCGGTTCCTCATTTGTGATCTCTGCATCCAATGCTGGGCGGGATAAGCATCCCGGGTGGTACTTCAACCTGCTCAGCAATCCACAGGTCACGGTACGGCTAAAAGACCAGCAGATTGAAGCGGTTGCGGAGGTGGCGGATTCAAAACAAAGAAACCAGCTCTGGGAGCAACTGGTGAAAGCATCGCCTATGTTTGCGCGTTATCCGAAGCTGACGAGCCGGGAGATTCCAATGGTGCTTTTACACCCGGTAGAGTAATTTGGCTCTTGTATCCAGACTAATTTTGCTTACAATGAATAACAAGGAGCGTTCTTTGACGCCTCTTGCAGTTATATCTCGACAGAACAAGCTCTCATAGAGCAAGAGGAAGGGAATGATGTTCATGCCTGACAATACATCTCAGACTCGTGCAGAGATCATCCGCCAGTTTCTTCCTACATCGCCATATGTCGGCCACCTCGGTATCCAATTGATCGACATGCAGCCAGACATGGCAATGCTCAGGCTTCCATTTGCCAACTCGCTCATTACAATTGGAACTACCATACACGGCGGTGCAATCGCTTCGCTGATCGATACTGCAGCCATGGTTGCGGCCTGGGCTGATGACTCAATGCCCGAGAACATGCGCGGCACAACCGTGAGTCTGAGTGTCACCTATCTCGCGCCAGCGGAGCATGAGGATATCCAGGCTACAGCCCGAGTGCTGCGTCGCGGACGTAGCCTGGTCTACCTTGATGTCGAAGTGCAAAGCGTCTCTGGGAAGAGCATCGCCAGGGGCCTGATTACCTACAAGCTTGGATAACAATAGCCCTTTGCCGCCTTATTACCTTGATTTCACAACGAGTTGGTTCCAGTAAGGTGGATAACTAAAGGTACCGTTTCAAATAACGAAAAGCACTTTCATCCCACCTCTGCTCGATCCAGGCATACAGTTTCGTCTTTGCCTCTTCTCGTGAAAATAGCACGGGTGCAATCCCATATCTTTCCATCCAGCGATCGGCCAGCATGTAACATGTGCTGTTCCAGCCACTTTTGTTGCCGTGCTCGTTTAGCCTTTCTGAAATGCCGGAAATAACAATATCAGTTGTACTCTGCAGGTCGGTCAACGAACGATCGAAGGCTCGTTTATCTGATGTCTGCTGCATGCTCGTCAACATTCTGAGTCTCTTAACGTCGATACCGTCGTTCTCGCGGATACATTCGTATATTTTGGTGGCTGATCTTGCCAAATTACCCGCTGCATAACGGTCTGCCACCTTCTCGGATGGGGAGAGTACGCATTTAACGAGCGCAAATATCTGTCTGGAGATCAGGATCGGTTTACCGGTAAGAAATCTTCCATACGCGGCGACACCTTCTCCGGCAAAGCGATCTCTCCAGAGCCAGGGGTCGGTGTCCATACCGGTATGCCATGCATCATCCTGTGTAATTGAAACGAGAGAAGGATGATCGGGAATGAAGCTCGATAAAGGCAAGATTCCCAGATGTTCTATGACTTCACAGGCTTCAACAAAAGTGTTTACAATCGGATATGACAACCTTCAACTCCTTTGCTGGCTAGTTCAAATATCTCAGGTGGTTCCAGGGCTTATTTCCAAGTTCTTCGTATGTTGTTATATTATAGCAGAGTAGGGTGATTGGATGGTAAGCACTGGAAAGAATGTGTTGAGCTTGGAAGGAAGACGTATTAAGAGGGATTTGTATCTCTTGTGATAAAATACCTGTGTACTCACTGCATCTTTTTCGGAAGCTTTTTTACGCATAAACAAGTTGACGTAGTTTGTATAAACGCGAGGATGTAATTGTATGCATGAAACCCTATCTTCTCTCATTGCAAGGGCTTTCACAGGCAACCGACGTCCATTAGAGTATTATTTGCGTGAGCAGAGTCGCTTACCTGGTACACGCGCTAATTTAGAACTGGTCAATAGATTGAGTAATCTACTCACAGCTATAGTCCCGGAGCAACCTGACCAGGTGTGGATGCTGCTACATTATCTTGTTGAGGATGAAAAAACGGTCGCAAGTAACACACCTGATGAATTTGTAGTTCTTTGCGGTGTTGTTGCGTTTGGCGCATGCGCAACTGTTCGAACAGAATGGCATACCGAAGTCTTTGAAATGATGAAACTTTTTGCCTGTAGCAAATCATGGCGCGTGCGGGAGGGGGTAGCAATGGCATTACAACGATTGTTACCTGTAATTCCACAAGATACAATAGATTTCCTGATAGAGTTAGCAACAGAGGGAAACTGCTTTCAACAGCGAGCCAGCATTGCCGCTATCGCTGAGCCACCTTTGCTTCAAGCCCAGATTATGATCGATGCCGCATTGGCGATACAGCGATTTGTATTGGAGCGTTTACACGAGCTATCGACTACAATTCGCAAAAGCGAAGATGTTCGCGCATTGCGCCAATCATTAGGTTACACTCTCAGTGTGGTAACTGCTGCAGCACCCGAAAAGGGATTTGCTCTGATGCGTGAGTGTGCAGGGTGGAACGATCCCGATATCAACTGGATATTGGGAGAGAATTTGAAAAAGAAACGGCTTGCGAAGTTTGTTGAACATACTGAAAAGGTATCCAAACTTCTGGCCAAAAGGTGAATGATTTTTTTGTTTGAACGAAAGGAGAACACTCCATTGGGCACAACAACAGCCGATTTTTACAACGGCATGGTAATACGCTATAACAATGACCTTTATACTGTAACAGAATTTCATCATGTTAGCCCTGGAAACTGGCGTGCGTTTGTGCGCGTCAATTTGAAGAATTTGAGAACTGGTCGTGTAATTGAGCAGCGATTTCGCGCGGGCGAGGACATAGATAACGTGCGTGTTGAACATCAGAATTGGCAGTTCCTCTATATCGATGGTGATGATTATGTTTTCATGAATACTGAGACCTTTGATCAGCAACCAATCGCCAAGGATATGCTAGGTGATGCGGTTCGTTTTCTCAAAGAAGGGGATATTGTAGAATTACTCGTTGACAGCGAGACAGAGACAATCGTTGCCGTTGAACTACCTAACTTTCTCGAACTAACTGTGGAAAGCGCTGAGCCGGGCGTAAGGGGCGATACAGCGAATAATGTGACTAAACCAGCAACTTTGGAGACTGGTACGGTCATCAACGTGCCTCTATTTGTGAATCCTGGTGACAAAATCCGTATTGACACACGTACCAGTCAGTACGTTTCACGGGTGAAGTAGAACCCAAAGATGAGGTCCGAAAACAAACAGACCGATGACAACCGAAAGCATAGCACTCAGCAAAACTGCGCCTGCAGCCACATCTTTAGCAATTTTCGCTAAAGGGTGGTAATCAGGCGAAGCCAGGTCAATACATAATTCGAAGACCGTATTGAACATCTCAGCAATGAATACGCCAGTTATAGCCACAAAGATCATAGCAAACTCTACAGCGGAAATGTGTAACACAACGCCCATTAGAATTGCCAGAATAGCAATGGTAACATGTACACGTGCGTTGCGCTGGGTGCGCAGAGCATACCATAGTCCCCTGAATGCGTGCTCAAAACCAGCAATAAATTTTGCCCACTCGCTTAGATACGGTTGTTGATCTGGTGGTCTCAGGTCATTCATAATTGCCTAGGCCTTCTGCCCTGTAGCTTCCATTACAGCTTGTTGTAAATGCATCATAGACTGATAGCCTGCTTCAGTTTGATCGTCATAACCAACCAGGTGGAGTACTCCATGTGAAAGAAGAAAGAGTAATTCGTATACTGGATTGTGACCAACTTCGGAAGCCTGGCGTTTTACGGTCGGCCACGAAATAACTATATCGCCTAGATGCATGGTTGTATCGGGAGGGGTAACGAAGGCTTGTTTTGTTTGAATTTCCTCTCCATAAAGCAAATCTGACGACATCCAAAGTTGATCAGCAGGTGCATTTACTATTGGTTTTTCAAGGAGTGGAAAAGAAAGCACATCTGTAGGTCTGTCTTGACTTCTATACTGCTTGTTCAGAGACTGTACTGTTTCATCGGTGGTAATCAGCAACGCAACCAGAACAGGCTGTTTAATTCCTGCTTGAGATAAAGTCTGCAATACTACAGCTTCCAGTGGCAGTGAAGAAAGCAGATGCTTAAAAGCTGGTTCGTCTTCTTCATTACCTAGATCTATTGAGAGTTCTACTTGTGAATTATGGTCTGCCATAGCGCCTCATAACGTTTGCTTAAAAAAATAAATCCGCCGGGAACATATAGCGAAATACCAGGGAATGCACTCTGTGTTTCTGATGGGGACTTTCTGTGATTTATAGTCCTTTGCGGATGGCTTTGCGTCGTTTAGCTGCTTCTTTTCTTTTTCGTTTTACGCTCGGCTTTTCGTAATGCTCTCTGCGTCGAGCTTCAGCCAGAATACCGTCCTGCTGAATCTTGCGATTGAAACGTTTAAGTGCTGTTTCAAAAGAGTCATTTTCGCCGATTTTGACTTCTGACAGCGATATCACCCTCTTGTGGCCTGTTTTCGAGGCATACAAGGAAATTGACTTAAGTATCCTCATGATCTGCGCGAAAATTATAATTCACACTCTATTCAGTGTCAAGAATTTGTTGCGGTATCATGAAAGGTTGTAGGGGTTGGTCTGGAATTGTTGCTTGTCTTCCAATAGTAATCATGAAGATGAAGAATCCGATCACCAAAATGCTGAACAAGCTAATTGCACGATCAATCACAATAGCTGCTAATGCCAGGCTGGTATTGGGGGTGAAAAGCGCTATCATTGCTAACATACCACCCTCAACAAGGCCTATGCCTCCACCTGTAAATGGAATAGCTGTAAGAAGCGCTTCGCCAAGTGCGATAAAAAGTGAGGCAGAAATTACGTGAATTAAGCTTCCACTGATCAAATTGAGAGCAAGAGCGATAAAAAAGAAACGTAGCGCCTCACAAGCCCAAACGCCAACTGTAAGCCCGGTTAAGGTAGGGATACGCCGAAACGATCCAATTGTGCCTTCCTGGAATTGATTATAGTATCCTCGAAATCGTTTCGGCACGACCATGCCGATCTGAGTTGGGAACATACGCAGCATAAAAAGCCCAATGATCCCCACTACTACTAATACCATGGTAATCTTTAAACCAAGTACCAATTGCGGAGGTAGGTTTTCATGGAGGCTAATAATGACAGATGGGATAAAGAGCAAGAGCAGAACAATGAGATCTAAGAGGCGTTCTGCAAGTACAGTCCCAAAAGTCCTTGAAGCAGGAAGACCAGCTTCCCTACGTAGAAGGTAAGGCCGGTATAAATCACCAAGTTTAGCCGGGACAATCACATTAGCAAACCAGGACACATAGATGATCTCAAGCAGTTTCCAAAACTTTGGTAGTTGAATGCCGTTCTCTTTTGTATAACCAATATTTTCCAGGAGCATACGCCAGCGGAATGTACGTATTGGAAATGAAAGATAATAGATAAGAAAAGCTGCAAGAACAAAATAAACATTGGCGTTGCGCATTGCAACCAACGTTATTTTTGGATTGATGTTTATTTTTTGAGCAAAGATGACGAGCGCAATAATGGCTATAACCAGTGGGACGATAGTACGCCAGTTCAAGAGCCGCTTACCTATTGAAAGCTGGTCTTGTGTAATCTCTAGATCTTTATTTGTCTCTTGCTTGAGAAGTTCTGCCTTTTTTTGTTCTACAGAGTTAGTGTGGTCATCTTGTGTAGATGGCATATCTTTTTCAGGGGCACTACCAGTATTTTGCGTAAGCAAATTATCCTCCAAATACCTTTAATCCGATACGTCGGGTATTACCCTCTCTAGACGTATAAGAGCGATAAGTAGTAACGCTATAAGGTTGGTTAAGCTGTGAACAAATAGGTCATCGACTAGATTATGAGTGCAAATGGCAACAAGCGCCGCTAGTAGCCCGATCGCTAAGGCTCTATCATTAGTAAGCTTTCCAACAATAGCAAATTGATCTTGTTCTCGATAGTATTGAATCAGGCTCAGCGGGTGCAAAAGCAAATGAAGTTTGTTGCGCCTTCCCACAGGGGCCTGGATTACAGTTTGAGTCTGAGGCATCTGCATTTTGGCTAATCTCAATTTCTTATTGATCTCTCGGAGTGAATGTCCACCCGCAATAAAAACAGCAAGCAAGAAGAGCAAAAAGGCTATCAATCCAATTGAACCGATTTCAGCAGCTATATTAATATAGTAGTTATGTGCATGTCCTAAAGAAGTCGTAAAAATAGCTATAAAGTACTTGGAGTAGGCGTCAGGATAGTTTCCGATACCCACTCCAAGTACAGGATGATCCATGAACATATGCAACCCAGCAATCCAGTGAGCCAGGCGCTCTGCTGTTGAGTAATCCTGGCTAGAAGGGTTAGCAAAAGAAATTTGAACCACACCAAGGAACCGCAATGCTGGGTTAAAGATACTTACAGGAATCCAACCAGCTAAAAGCGCGGCAAAAATTCCCAGGAACAGGACAATAAGTACTCTCATAAGTGCACGAATGTGCGGCATACCAGCTAAAACAATGAAGATAAGTGCTACTGCGAGAGCTATCTCTCCACCACGCGACTGCGAGAGATACTCAGCAACGCCTAGAATAATGGCTGTCAGCCCAGCCAGAATTCGTGTCACCCAGCTATGTCCGAGCAATGTAAGAGCTAGCGTGATGCTCAAGGGGATATTAATATAGCCAGCATACGGGTTAGGCTGATCGAATGTTCCGTAAACGCGTAGGCCGGCATCACGTATGAAGGATTGTGGTCCGAGATTAAAGAATGCTTGAATATATCCGTAGAAAGCTTGAGAAATCCCGGCAAGACAAATAAGAGCTACGATGATCCAGATTTGGCGGCGAGAGCGTAAATACTGGCTTCCCAAAAGGATGAGTACTACTACTTCCAGCCACTTGTTAATTTCTTTCAGACTGGAGTTGATCTTGAGCGCTACCGCCGCCGAAAGTACCATTGTACCAACAAATGCTAGCAGAGCGATCACAAGATAGGACGGAATATGTGAAGTCTCTCGATCACGTGGCCCTGTATTTTGGCGTAATCCAAAACTCATTAGCCAGCCAATTGCCAGGAAAATTACAAGGATATCAGCGCTATTCAGGCGTAGCCCCTGTAGCTCTATGAAATCTAGAGATCCCCAGGGTACGCAAATAGGTATCAAGTAGAGAGCGACTCGTGGACGCAAAATTGTCCAAACTAGTAAAGCAGCATACAAGGTCAGGCGAATATTCCAAGGCATTGGTGGAGCAAGTAAGAGAAAAATCGCAATCGCAATACATACCGAAGCCGTCAAGTTTGAGGATGTAACAAATTTATGCCACGTACGAAATGGCTTTTTAAGCCAGGATTCATGGTGTACTGATACATACTCACTAACGCTTGGACTATTCATAAGACCCTACAAATTCTAATTCATGAGAATTGAAACAGCATAAAAACCTACGAACTGACAGTAGATATACGTGATATGTGAGTACTGAACCATGCAATGGTGCGCTTTAATCCGTCTTCCATTGAAACGTTATGCTGCCAGCCTAACGCTTGCTGGGCTTTAGAGATATCGGGGCGCCGACGTTCTGGGTCATCGATACGTCCAGGTTCAAAAATGATCGTAGATGAAGATCGGCACAAACGGATAATTGTCTGGGCAAACTCAAGAACAGTAAGCTCTTCCGTATTGCCAAGGTTAAATATTTCACCCGCGGTAAAGGGCTTAAAAAGGGCTAATATCAATCCGTCGATAAGGTCGCTGACATAGCAGATGCTGCGGGTAATAGAGCCGTCACCATAAATTGTCAAGGGCTTGTTTTGTAGCGCCTGGGTGATGAAATTTGGAATCATACGACCATCGTCAGCCTGGCTATTTGGGCCATA
>Ga0137366_10000668_pt1 | contig 23495 bp, 19 predicted proteins | sample SagtaG_8_FD_104938 | JGI IMG/M metagenome (GOLD analysis project Ga0137366, IMG submission 104938) | Vadose zone soil microbial communities from Sagehorn Ranch, Mendocino, California, USA - Sage1_L_60_16 metaG | ecosystem: Environmental > Terrestrial > Soil > Vadose zone | place: USA...
GATGGCTTCCTCTTCTGGAATGCACGTGTCCGTCACCCGATTCAAATGACGAGCCAGCAGCTCTTTCTCCTGCTGCGGGCTTAACTCCCGATAATTCGGAATGCGTTCATACTTGCTGCGCGCGACGAGATTGAAGAGGTCTTCCTCCAGATTGGCCCCAGTACAGGTAATGGCGTGGACTTTGTCCTGGCGAATCATTTCAGCGAGCGAGACGCCCAATTCGGCCGTGCTCATCGCGCCGGCGAGCGTGATCATCATTTGTCCGCCGCGATCAAGATGCGTGACGTAGGCGTCGGCGGCGTCTTTGACGACTGCCGCGTTGAAGTGTCGATAATGGCGGTCAATGAACTCGCTGATACTGCCTGCTTTCACGCGATCAACTTTTGCGATTGGTTTGTTCATTGTCGATTTGCAAGAAGATTTATAACGTGATGCCGAGCAATCCGGCACGCATTTTTTTCGGCACGGCGACAGTTTCTAAGGCAGGGAAGCAATAATCCGGGCGGCCAATGCTCCGGGCGTTATTCCTAGGATGAGAACGACCAGAGCAAGCAGGGTCAACGAGATTCGCGACAACAAATCGGCTTTGACAACTGATGTTGGCGTCGCTGCTTCATCAACGAAAATTACTTTCAGCACTGTGAGGTAATAGTAGAGCGAGATGAGGCTGCCAAAGAGCGCCAGCGCGACGAGCCAGAGCAGGCCGTGATTTCCGCCGGCGCCCAACGCGGCGCTGAACAGGTAGAATTTTCCGAAGAAGCCGGCCAGCGGTGGGATACCGGCCAGCGATAGCATGAAGATCGACATGCATCCGGCCAGCAAGGGCGAACGGGCCCAAAGCCCGGCAAAATTCTGGAAATCGTCGCCACCGGTTTGGCGCCGGACCAGCGCGACGACACCGAATGCACCGACGAGCGTGATAGCGTAAACGGTCGTGTAGAATAAGGTCGCGGAAAATCCATCTCGCCCGCCGGCGACGAGTCCAAGCAATGTGTAACCAGCGTGCGCGACAGCGGAGTAGGCGAGCAGGCGACGCACGTTCGTCTGTGCGAGGGCGACCAGATTGCCAACCAGGATCGACAATGCGGCCAGGGCAGCGAGCACGGGCGACCAGCCGGCCACCATGGCGTGCCACTCAGCGCTGCCGTGCACGGGCGCGAAGCCAACCAGCACGATCTTTCCAAGCACTACGAACGAGGCGACCTTCGAGCCCGAAGCGATAAATGCCGCGCTTGGCACAGGCGCTCCCTGGTAAGCATCGGGCGCCCACAGATGGAATGGCGCAGCGGCGATTTTGAAGGCGAAACCGATGAGAGTCATCACAATGCTGACAGCGAGCAGCGGTTGGATGGGCCCGGAGCTTAATTTCTGCCCGATCGCAGCAAGGCCGGTCGTTCCCGACATGCCGTAAATGAAGCTGATCCCAAAAAGCGTGAACGCGCTCGCCGTGCTGCCGAAAAGGAAATATTTCAGGCCTGCTTCGGCAGAGCGGACATCGGTTTTGTCGAACGCCGCCATAACATAAAGGGAGAGGCCAGTGAGTTCGAGGCCGATGAAGATCATGAGCAGTTCTTCGCTGCCGACGAGCAACATGAGTCCGATCGTGGCCAGCAGAAGCATGGCGAGATACTCGCCGGGATTGCGCGAGGAGCGGTCGGTGCGCGCAAGGAACACAGTGAAAAGGGCGAGCGCGAGACAGATAATCTTGAATAACGACGTTAGCGGCGTGATCACGAGCATCCCGCCGAATAGCGTTGCGTTCTGCGGCAACATGAGCATCGCGCCGATTGCAATGGCGAGCCCGAACGTGGCGATGGCGGAGCAAGATGCGGATGCGCGTTCGCTTGTTAGGCCGACGGCAAGCACGACGAGCGCCGTCACGACAACGACCGCTTCGGGTGATGCGAGTTTGAGCAACTCCAAATAACTCATTTCAAGAACCTCATCGCTTCAACGGCCGGCACAATGCGATCCAGTAAAAGTTTGGGATATAGTCCAACGGCGAGCGTTGCGAACATGAGCAGGCAAGCGCCCCATTTTTCCGGCGCAGTGATCGGAGGCATGCTGTTCGATTGCTCGTTCCAATCCGAATCAACTTGCACACGGCCTTCTTGCATGCGGACGCTCGAGACCGCGTCACCAAAGAAAGATTTCGTGAGCGCGCGGAGAGTGAATGCTGCAACGAGCACCATGCCTACGCCGGTGATCCACACCGCAATCGGAAAAGTTTTCCATGCGCCGATCAGGATTGTGATCTCAGCGGCGAACCCGCTGAACCCGGGGATCCCGATCGACGCCGCAGACGCGACGACAAAGGTGAACGCAGCGAACGGCAGCGCGCGGCTGAGATTCATTCCAGAGAGCGCGTCCAACTCACGCGTGTGGGTTCGGCGATAGAGCATCCGTCCAGCTACGGCGAAAAGCAGAGCTGCGATCACGCCGTGGGAAAACATTTGCAGCACGGCGCCCGAGACACCGAGGGCGTTAGCGGTCGCCAGCCCGAGCAGCACGAAACCCATGTGGCTGACACTCGAATAGCCAATGACGAATTTGAGATCGCTTTGGCGAAGCGCCACTGCCGCAGCGTACAGAATTCCGATAACGGCGAGAACAGCGATCCAATTACTCCACGCGTGGAAACCTTGCGGAAAAAGATTCATCGCGACCCGTAGTCCGCCGTAAGCGCCGAGTTTCATGACAATGCCGGCAAGCAACATTGAACCTGCGGTCGGCGCTGCGACGTGACCGGTCGGCGCCCAAGTGTGCAACGGCCAGACGCCGGCCAGCACAGCGAACCCGAGGAATAACACGGGAAACGCCCACAATTGCAGTTGCGGTGCGAACTGGAATTGCGCGAGCTGGTTCAGATCCAGCGAGCCCGCAGTTACGTAAGCAGCAAGAATGCCGATGAAGACGAGGGCACCTCCGAAGAAGGAATAAAGCGTCAGCTTCATCGCACCGTATTCCTTGTTGGTCGACCCGAAAATCGCGATGAGAAAATACTTCGGCACGATTACGAGCTCGTAGAAGACGAAGAGCAAAAACAAATCGGCACTGAGGAAGACTCCGTACGAACCGGCCACTACGAGTAACAGCCAGAAGAAAAATTCGTTCTGCCGATGTTCGATGTCCCAGGAAAAAAGAACGGTGCTCACCGCGACGATGCCGGTGACAAGGACCATCGTCAGGCTGATGCCATCGACTGCGAGATGATAATTCATCCCAAGTGCGGCGACCCACGGAATGCGCACGATCGTCCTGAAGCGGGCAAGCGCGACAATCGGCGTTTGAATCAACGTGGTGAGACTGATTGTGAATCCCGCGACGGCGGTGAACAGCGCGAGCCAGCGCGAAATTGCACGCGGCATAAAAAGCAGCAGAACCGCACCTGCAAAAGTGATGTAAATCGTCCAGGCGATCATATGGCTGCGCGCTGGAGAGAGCGGTAGAATCCGGCAATTGCCAGGAGGGAGACTGGGAAAGAGATGATCAGCCCGATGCCGAGGAGAGTCATCCCCGCGATGTTGAGGAGAAAAGCGATGAGGAACAAAGCGCCCAGCGCCGCCCAATTGCCATGCGCCAGCGCCGCAGCTTTTTGCAGGGCCGCCAAAGCGGACGCTGATGTGTCTGTAATGATCTGTGCAAACAGGCAATAGCGGATCGCCAGATAAATTCCGGGAACGATAAGAAGCACAAGACCGACAGTCACGGCCAGGCAGTAAATGCTGAGTGCGAGGAGGTATGCGGGGCCGCGCTCAAGCGATCCGAACAAGTCGCCGACGCGCGGAATTTCACCATCAATGCTTTTCAGCACCATCACATGCAGTCCGACCAGCAAGCCCGAGAACAAAAGCAGCCAACCAAGATGAAGCACCAGCCAAACGGCCAACCCCAGTCGCTGCAGGAAGATGACTGCAACCTCAAGAACGACCCATGAGAGAAAAAGAAGAAGCATCGAGACGACGAAGATGCTGGCGTGCGATTTGAATAGGCGCCAGCCGGTCTCAAAATGGGATGTCACTCGATCAGGCATGCCGAATCGACATTTTCCGTGTCCGGTAGCGCGCTCCCTTTTCGCGCACATGGAATCCGATTTCACGACGAGGTTTTTCCGGCGGGGCCATCAACTGCCGGATCGCCTCAATGATTCCCGCAATTTCCTCATCATGTTTGCCGACGCGTCTTTCGAGCTGCTCGAATTTTCGCGCGAGCTCACGATTTGTCTCAAGCGTCTGGCGCAATCTTACAAACGCCCGCATAATAGCGATGTTCACCTTCACGGCGCGCTCGCTGTTCAGCACACTCGATAGCATCGCTACGCCTTGTTCAGTAAATGCGTAGGGGCGGTAACGGACCCCGCGAGACCTCATCACAGTTTGTGATGAGGTCTGTGTAAGTGACTGTTTATCAATGTCTTGTCTGTCTAAGATCACCGCTTGCGATCTTAGACACTTCACTTCCTCGGCGCTTAGCCGGAACATGAAATCAGCCGGGAACCGGTTGGCATTTCGTTTGACCGCCTGATTTAGAGCTCGGGCTTCCACCCCGTAAAGGGCCGCCAAGTCATAATCGAGCATCACTTTTTGTTTGTGAATGACGAAGATCGCTTGTGCGATCCGCTCAATCGGAATGATTTCTTTCTTCATTCCGTGGTCCTCAGGCAAACAAGCGCGCCATTTCAGTGACGGTCGTGTTGAAGATGTTGAAGACGAACTGCGGCGCGATACCGATTGCGAACATGAGCAGAGTGATCGGAACGACGACGAGCTTTTCGCTTCGCAGAAGATCGGGAAACGCGCTGCAACTTTCGACGAGCGGACCGCTGAAGAGCGACTGCATCGCGCGCATAAACGCGATCGCCGTGACAAGCAGACCTATCACTGCGACAGCGGTGAACGAAGCCGCGACGGCGAATGAGCCTTTGAAAATCAAAAACTCGCCCACGAATCCGTTTAGCCCCGGCAAACCGAGCGACGAAAACATGGCGACACTCATCCAGCCGCAAAGGAGTGGCGTTCGTTGCATCAGGCCGCCGAAATCATTGATTCCGCGCAGGCCGCGTCGCTGCTCAAGCAGGCCGACGTAATAGAACAAGGCGGCCGCGGTGATACCGTGATTGAAGATTTGTATGAAGACACCACTCAACGCCGCGTGCGTGTCGATCTTAGCGGCAACGATGGGCGAGGCGGTAACGGCGAAGAGACCGAGCATGCAGTACCCGAGATGATTAATAGACAGATAGGCAACCATCCGCTTCAAATCTGATTGTGCCCAGGCGGCAAGTGATGCAAACACGATCGAGCAAACCGCCAGTCCAAGCAGCCATGGACCGAGAATTTTGATTTCGTTCGGAAAAAGCGGAACCAGCAGGCGGACGAAACCGTAAACACCCATTTTCGAGAGCACGCCGGTCAGCACCATCGACACGCCGGTCGGCGCATTTTCATAGGCATCGGGCAGCCAAGTGTGAAATGGAAAGAGCGGCACCTTAACCGCGAGTCCGAGAAAAATTCCGCCAAAGGCGAACCACGCGAGTTTGCCGGGGAGCAATCCGTTTTTTCCGAGCGCGGCCAGCGCAGAAAAATCGAACGTGCCCTTCGCAAAATAAATTCCGAGGAATGCCAGCAGCATCGCAACGCTGCCGAGGAATGTGTAAAGGAAGAATTTCGTTGCCGCCCGATCCCGGTTTTCGCCACCCCAGATTTTGATGAGCAGGAACGCAGGGATAAGGCTCATCTCGTAAAACAAAAACCAGAGAACGAAATTTTGCGCGGTGAACGTGCCGTAGAGCGCCGATTGCATAACGAGCATGAGCGCGGTGGCCCCGCGCTCCATGCGTTGCGCGAGAAACGCGAACGGGATTACGAGCGATGTGAGCAATACGAGCAGGAGACTCAGGCCATCGATACCGACGAGATATTCGGCGCCGATCGAGGGGATCCATACGTGACGTTCGATCATCTGGAGGCCGGCGGCACCGGGATCGAAGCTTCGCCACGCTGTCAAAGCGACGATTGCGGTGATGGCGTTGGATCCAAGAGCGATCCAGCGGGCATAGTTTTTCGGCGCCACACTCACAAAAAGAGCAGCGAAGAGCGGGACGAGAAATAGTGCTGTAATTAAACCAGCCATGCGTAAAGAAGCAGCAGCGCGAGCATGCCGATGGCGACGACGCCGAGATAAGTTTGGATTTGTCCCGAATGCCAACTCGACATCACCCGGCCTAGGCCGCGTGCGCCGCTCATAGTTTCATCGACTCCGGCGTTGATGCCGCGCTCATCCACGTCCGTAGTGAAAATTCCAAAGAGCTGACCGAGACCCCCGAGGGCGCGCACGACACCGTCCCAAACGTAGCGATCCATCAAATCAGAGACGCGAGCGGAAATCGTGGCGAACGCGATGACGGTCCGATCGTAAAGTTCGTCCAGCCACATCTTATTTTCGAGGAAGCGAAACAAAGCTGGCTGCGCGTACTCGAGCGGATCGACGTCGGCCGGACGATGCCCTTCTTGCACGCCGGCATGGCGGTAAGCCAGAACACCAAGCCCGATGCCGACTGCCACGAGGACGAGCGAGACGAAAAGCGTCGGTTGAATTAAATGAGTGATCTCGAAGGGCGTAGATTCACCGTTGAGATACGCGTGCAACCACGGCCAGCCGGGCGTGAGCACGACGCTGAGAAAGATTGCGCCAAGCGCGAGCACGATGAGCGGCACGGTCATCACCCGCGGGCTTTCGTGGGCGTGTGCAGATGCAGCGCGGGACTTTCCGAAAAAGACGTAGATGATCTGGCGCGTCATGTAGAGCGCGGTCAGGACGACGCCGGCCAAAACCAGGTAATACGGGACGTGCGACTTCGGCCAGTGCGCCGTGGCGTGCAAAATTTCTTCCTTCGTCCAGCCTCCCGAAAAAAAGATTGGCACGCCGCTGAGCGCCATCATACCGACGGCGTATGTGAGAAATGTGACCGGCATAAGCCGACGCAGGCCGCCCATTTTGCGAATGTCCTGTTCGTGATGACCGCCGTGAATCACCGAGCCAGCGCCGAGAAAGAGGAGAGCTTTGAAAAAACCGTGTGCGAGTAAATGCATGATCCCGGCCGCGACACCGCCGACGCCAAGCGACACCATCATCAAACCAAGTTGCGACACCGTTGAGTAAGCGAGAATGCGTTTGATGTCTGCCTGAGCGATCGCGATAAGCGCAGCCATTAACGCCGTGGTAACGCCAATCCAGACGACCACAGTAAGGGAAGGCGTTACACCGTTAATTGCCCCGAGAGAAAAAAGCGGATATACGCGTGCGACGAGGAACACACCCGCCGCAACCATGGTGGCGGCGTGAATTAACGCGCTCACCGGTGTCGGGCCTTCCATTGCATCCGGCAACCAAACATGGAGCGGGAATTGCCCTGATTTTCCAACCGCGCCACAGAAAATCAGCAACGCGATGAACGTGGCGCTCGCACCGAGCATGGCGAGTCCGGCGCTTTCGAGACAACCGTTTCCGTCATCATAAAAGAGCAGTGTGCCGCTGCTGTGATAGAGCCAGAGCATGCCGAGAAAAAATCCCATGTCGCCGATGCGCGTGGTGATGAAGGCTTTCTTTGCGGCAGCCGCGGCGCTCGGCCTCTCGATCCAGAACCCGATGAGCAAGTACGACGCGAGCCCGACGAGTTCCCAAAAGACGAAAAGCAGTAGCAGACTGTTTGCTATGACTACGCCGAGCATTGCGCCGGAGAAAAATGAGAGATAGGCGAAGAAGCGGGTGAAATTTTTGTCGTCAGCCATGTAGCCGATGCTGAAGACAAAGATGCAGAGCCCGACGAGGGCGATCATGACGAGCATTGCGCCGGCAAGCGGATCGAGCACCCAACCGATACGAAGTGCGGTCTCGCCGAAAGTGAACCAGGTGAAATTCTGAACCGCGCGGAAAGCTGGCGTTTGCAGGGTCTCCAAAAAGGCGACAAGCGACAATCCGAGCGCAATAGCCTGGCCAATGACTGCAAGTCCGGCGGCGCTTTTGCGGCGCGATTTCGCCAAACTCAGAATTGCGAGCGAGAAGGCGATCGGTACCGCCGGAATCAGCCAGAGATTGATGGTGATCCAGGGTGTCATCGGGCCGGAAGAGGATCGCTCATCTTCGAAGAAGAAAATGTGTCTTGGTCACTTCCAGAATCGGTCTTCAGCAGCTTGTCCGAGAGCGTTAAAGAAATCTTCGAGAACGCTGACGCAATACTCAGAAAAACGCTGGTGGAGAATCATCGGCGCTCCGACATCTTTGCCGCCGTATCGGTCAATCTCTAGCCCAACGAGTTCTCCCTGCCAGCGACGTGACTCTAAAGCATAAATCAAATCATGGTGTTTGCTCTCTCGTGGCACCCCAGCGTTATGAACGATGCAATGACGGACTTGCTCAATCTCGCAAAGCTGCTTCCACTGTTCGGCACTAAAAAAGGTGAGAGCGGCATGATTCCTGAAATAAATCTCGGCGGCCTTAACAAGGCCGCACTCATGTTTTTTCTTGAGTCGCTTTAAGATGTTTGGGTCGGCGTCCTGAAGCCGCTGAATCTCGGCGATATGGCGAGCGGTGTAGATCTCGAAGACAATGTAGAGATAAATGACAATCGTGAACCTAAGAATCGGTCGGAAGTCGTCCTCGAACATGCGTTCGACAGAGCGCACGTAGACTTCGTAATCGGCCTCGTCTGCGTTCGAAAGGCTCCGATATTGCTCTAGCGCCTCGGACCGTTCGTCGCTGTATGCCTGAGACAGCTGAGCCTCGATCAGAGTGACATAGTTCTTCGCGCAAGTGATTGCGGAGGCGCTAAAGACGTTGAATGGGATGTGTATGTCGAGCGAATCCATCTGCGGCTAGCCTAATGGGAACGAGATTTTTTGGAACCCAGCTGGTTGACGGTGGTCAGCATGCTCGCAGAAGGATTCGAAGGTGCGTTCGTCGCTTTGCGCAACTTTTTGGAATCTGGCGATCACTGCTTGGTGAGCGAAATCCGGTCTGTCTCAATTCCGACCTCGATATATGTAATATCTTCTGCCTTCGCTTCGGGAAGGACCGCCTCAACGCTGGTCCATGTGCCCGGGGAAAGATCGTCCGTATAAGACTCCTCTGCGTGGCTCAATGACTTTTTCCACGCTTCGCTATCTTTTGGCCATTTCTCGAAAGCCTTAACAAGCTCCTCCTCTTTGGTGTTTTCTTTGGTCGGCAGTTCTGGCGGCTTGTGACCGAATTTGAACTTGAGCTTGAATCCTGAGAACCGCATGTAAAGCGGATTGCCGAGTCGGAGCTTAATCCGATAACCGTCCAAAAACGGCTCGACGCCATCGCAAAAGATCAGTAAGGAGCCACGTCCGGTATCTAGCACGGAATAACCTTTCGAGTGAGGATCAATCACGGCAGTTTTCTCTTGCAGCGTCCGCTGCAACGCCTCCCGGATCAGAAAGCTCAACTGTCCGTTGACTCGTTTCTCATTTTCGGCCAATGCACTTAGCAGGGCCGCATTTTGTTCCTCTTGATTCTTCACACGCTGTTCGAGCGCAGCAATCTTCTGCGTAGTTTCAGGCTGCTCGCAGCCAGATAACATGAGTGCGATGGGCAACAGCGAATGAAAAAATATTCGCGCTTTCATTGGCAAAATTATCACCTGAACTGAATCGCCAAGTCTATAACTTCTTCTCCTTTTATCAGCGCGCGCCATCTGAATCATGGTTGTGTTCGTGACGATCCGAAGAATCATCCTTTGAGCTGGTCAAGCTGATCGACGTTGGTCGTTCGATAGTGCCGGTAAACGGAGATGACCAATGCAAGCCCGACCGCAGCTTCCGCCGCGGCAATGGCGATTGAAAAGATTGCGACCATTACCCCGGTGGGTTGATGCGGTTCGAGGCTGAACCGCCAAAACGCGATGAAATTCAGATTCGCTGCTGCAAGCATCATCTCAATGCCGATCAAAATGAAAATCGCATGGCGCCGGCTGAGCGCGGCGAGCAAGCCGATGCAGAAAAGCGCCGCGGATACAATGAGGAAAATTTGGAGTGTCAGGGTCATGACTGCCAGTTACAAATGTTAAAAGGGTTACATGGTTAAAAACGCAGTTAGCGGCTGTGCCGATTTACATCGTAACGATGCAACCCTTGTAACGTTGTAACTCATTTAACTTTTTTAACCTCTTCACGATCCTCCATCACAAGAATGAGAGCGCCGATCAGCGCGGCAGTGAGGAGCAGTCCGACGCATAGCAAGGGCCAGACGTAACCGCTCATCAATACTTCACCAATATGCTTAACAGTTAGCACCGGCATTTCCGGCGCGACGCCAGAGAGGGATTGCGTCTTGAAAATCGCCCAGATCAATCCGCCAAAGACGGCGATGGCGACGACCACGCCGCTCCAGTTGAAGCCGCGATCTTTTTCGATATCACGCCGCGTCAACAGGATCGTGAAGACGATCAGGACCGCCACCGCGCCGATGTAAACGAAGACCTGCACCAACCCGACGAATTCCGCGCCGAGCAAAAAAAAGAATGCCGCAATACCGAGAAACGTTACCGCGAAACTGAGCGCAGCGTGCATCAGCTTTGGTAAGGTTGCGGCCGCCAGTGCGGCGGCCAGCGTGAAAATGCCGATGACAATAAATGCGGCGCTGTTCATTCGGCGAAACGATAAGTGCGCGGCGCGAATTTCCTGCGCGTGTCGAGCACGATCGACAGGGCGGTGTAGGCAATCGCAATCACTACAAGCGACCAAAGCCATCCGCGTAAGCCGCGTCCGGCGTAATGCCAGACGGCGGCTGCGATGACGCAGGTGAACGCCATCGGCAGCATGAATTTCCACGCGAAGTTCATGATCTGATCGACGCGCGTCCGGGGCAACGTGCCGCGAAGCCAGATGTAAACGAAGAGCAGCGCACCCAGTTTGACGAAGAACCAGACGTAGGAGGGAATGAATTCGAGCGCGCGGACCGGCGCGTGCCAGCCGCCGAGAAATAACGTTGTCGCCAGCCCAGTGATGGCGAACATCCCAATGTATTCCGCCATGAAAAACGTAGCGTATTTGAAACCGGAATATTCGGTCATATGCCCGGCGACAATTTCCGATTCGCCTTCGGGCACGTCGAATGGGGTGCGGTTCGATTCCACCAGACCGGACACAAAAAATAAAATGAACGCGGTCGCGCCCCACGGCGTGAAAACGAACCAGCGCGGCACAAAGCCAAATACATAGCCATCTTGCGCCGCGACAATCGTGTCCGGCGTGAGCGAGCCGACGATCATCACGACGGGCAGTACTGTGATAATGAGCGGCAGCTCGTAGCTGATCATCTGCGCGATCGCCCGCATCGCGCCCAACATCGAAAACTTATTGTTACTACCCCATCCCGCCATAAACACGGCGAGCTCCGTCGTCGATCCAACTGCAAAGAAAAAGAGGATCCCGCCGTCAATGGTAAAGGCCGTCATGCCCCGGCCATATGGAATGATGCCGAGAGCGAGAATCGCCGCGGCCGCGATCAGGACCGGCGCAAGAAAATGCACGATCTTGTCGGCCCGCACCGGCACGATGTCTTCTTTGATCAGCATCTTGATGCCGTCGGCGACTGGTTGAAGGAGACCGAACGGCCCGACCCGATTCGGGCCATAACGATTCTGTATTCGCCCAAGAATTTTCCGTTCCAGCACCGACATGAGCGCGAAAAGCGTGAGGAACACACCGAGCAGCGCGAAAATGTTAATTAGGCTAGAGACGATTTGGACAAGCCAGTCGGGTGCACCCGCCAGCCATGAGAGCAGCCATCGCTTTCCACTGAGGAAAATTTGATCGATGGAAACTCTCATCTTCGCTGAAGAAAAGCGGTGCCGGATTGTTTAATCAAGGCAGAATCGTTTGGACCAGATTAAAGGAGACGAGACAAAGATTGACAAAACGCGCGTCAGCAGAGGGGGACGAGGCTCCAATTAATTTCCCCAACCACGATTTCAAGCCACGCCACGCTTGGTGGCGAACCGCGGTTTGGTCGGGTTACGCAACCGGGATTCAGAAAGAGAACAGTTCCGCGTCGTTCATTTCGTGGCACATGCGTATGCCCGTGCAATAGAACATCGACACCGTTCGGCGGCTGATTGGGCGGAACGTGTTGAAGACGGAATTTCAATCCACCGCGCACAAGATCGACGACCAGTGGCCATTCGAAATTGCTGTCGCAATTTCCACGTACGGGCGTAACACGAGGTCCAATCGCCCGCAGCTCGTCGAGAATCGTCTCTGCGCAAACGTCTCCAAGATGCCAGATTTCATCTGCATCTTTGGCGATTTCCTTCACTTTTTCCGGCAGGCGATTGTGGGTGTCCGCCAGCACGAAAATGCGCAACGTCTCTCGCGGTTTTTCCTGCTTCGTCATCCTCCAGCATCTTTGCACTTACCCTGTCACCTGCGTCCATGTCCAGGGCACATTGATTTGTATAATGGCGGATGTTACGTAGCCCCTTCGCTTGCCTGCCCATGAGCCAGAACTACAAAGAGACGCTTAATTTGCCGCGCACGGAGTTTCCGATGAAGGCGAACCTCGCCGGACGCGAGCCGGAAATGCTCAAGATGTGGGAGGAAACGCGTCTTTATCAGCAAATCCAGAAATCGCGCCAGGATCGTGAGTCATTTATCCTGCACGACGGGCCACCATTCGCGAATGGCGACGTCCACATGGGCACGGCGCTGAACAAGATCCTCAAGGATTTTGTAGTGAAGTCGCAAACCATGCTGGGCAAGCGCGCGCCTTACATTCCCGGCTGGGACTGCCACGGTCTGCCGATCGAGTACAAAGTAGTCAAGGAATCCCGCGACCTTTCTCCGCTCGAAGTCCGCAAAAAATCGGAAGCGTTCGCGCGCAAGTACGTGGATATCCAGCGCGAGCAATTCAAGCGACTCGGCGTCTTCGGCGATTGGGAAAATCCATATCTAACGATGGATCCCAAATACGAAGCGGAAATTCTGCGCGCCTTTGCCGTGTTCGTTGAGAAAGACCTGGTTTACCAATCGAAGAAGCCGGTCTTTTGGAGTACCGGCGCGCAGACGGCGCTGGCCGAAGCCGAAGTGGAATATCAGGAGCGGGACGACACCGCCGTTTACGTTAGATTTCGATTAACTGACGAGTCGGAGCGCCTGTTCGACAGACAGCGCCCGATCAATCTAGTGATTTGGACTACAACTCCGTGGACTTTGCCAGCGAACCTCGCAGTCGCGTTCAACCCCCGGATGAACTACTTCATCGTTGAACGCGGGAATGAGAGTTACATCATTGCGCAAACACTTCACAAGGTCCCCGGTATAGAAGACATCACTCTGCAGGAGTCCGGTAGGCGCTACGGAACAAGCGTCAACAGCGAAACTCTTGGCCAACTTACTTATAATCATCCGTTTTTGGGTCGAACTGGGAAAGTTCTACCTGCTGATTTCGTTACGCCGGAAACTGGAACTGGGTTGGTGCACATCGCGCCCGGTCACGGCGAAGATGATTATTGGTTAGGCAAAGAAAACGGTTTGCCGATTTTGTCGCCGGTCGACGATCACGGCCGTTTCACCGACGAAGCCGGTTTACCAAATCTGGTTGGCAAATATGTCTTCGACGCCAACAAGGACATCGTCAGTTTGCTGCGCGACCGCGGCATGCTGCTCGGCGAGGAAATTTTTCATCATTCATATCCGTACTGCTGGCGCTCGAAAACGCCGATTATCTTCCGCAATGTCGAGCAGTTCTTCATACGCATCGATGAGCTGCGCGGCAAAGCCCTTCATGCTATCAAGACCGTGAAATGGATTCCATCGTGGGGAGAAAAGCGAATCAGTGGAACGGTCGAATCGCGTCCCGACTGGGTGATTTCGCGCCAACGGAGCTGGGGCGTGCCACTCCCGGCCTTTTACTCAAGGGACGGTAAAGCGATTCTCGACGCGAAAATTATCCGCCGGCTGGCCGATCTGGTCGCGCGGCGCGGCTCAAACATTTGGTTTGAGTTGAACGATGTCGATCTTGCCAGGGCGCTTGGTTTGCCAGAGGGCACAACGCATCGCAACGATACGATCGACGTCTGGATCGATAGCGGAGTTTCGCACAAAGCGGTTTGCGCGCTCCACCCTGAGTTGCGCGATCCGGCTGATATGTATCTCGAAGCGACCGATCAGCATCGCGGCTGGTTCCAATCGTCGCTCCTGACCAGCGTCGCTCTCAACGATCGCGCACCCTACAAAATCTGCGTGACGCATGGCTTCGTTGTCGATCTTGATGGAAAGAAGATCTCCAAATCGGGAACGTACGATAAACCAATGGCCGCCGACCATTTCGTCGGCCGTCATGGCGCCGATCTCGTTCGGCTTTGGGCCAGCAGCATTGATTACACGGATGACGTGCCTTTTTCTGAAGAAATGTTCACCCGCCTGGGCGACACGTACCGGCGAATTCGGAATACGCTGCGCATCTTGCTTGGGAATCTTTACGATTTCTCAGGAAAGCAGGAAAACAGGAACGAAGATCTTACTTTAATCGATTGTTGGATTCTGGAGCGCCTTGATCACGTGATCGCAGCTTGTCGAGTTGCGTACGAAGCCTACGAGTTCCACAAGGTTTATCACACGCTCAATCAATTTTGCGCAGTCGATTTAAGCAGCCTCTACATCGACATCACCAAAGATCGAATGTATTGCGACGCGCCCGACTCATCACGCCGTCGCGCGACACAAGCGGCGATGCACAAAATTTTCGATGCACTCTGCCGATTGCTCGCGCCGATTCTCGCCTTCACCGCCGAGGAGGCATGGCGGTATTCAGAAGCAGGCGGTTCGATTCATCTGCAAGAATTTCCGGAACCTCAAGATCGATCCCGCGATGGCGGGACGAGCGCTCAAGTTGCAGAGCTTCTAAAATTGCGCGGCGTAATCGGGCAGGCGATTGAGCGCGCGCGTCAGGAGAAACTGATCGGGAATGCTCTGGAGGCGGCGGTTGTGTTGCATTCGGATTCGGATGTGATGGAGAAAATCGATAAAGAGGAACTGGAAGAATTTTTTATTCTGAGCGATCTGACAATCCACCAGACAAAAGAAGCGAGCGCTTCGGTCACGAAAACGGCCTATAAAAAATGCGCACGTTGCTGGCGTCATCGGCCAACTGTTGGTTCAAGCAAGACGCATTCGGATTTATGCGACCGTTGCGAGAGCGTGGTGCAAACAATGACGAATGACGAATGACGAAGGAATGATCAAATGACGAGTGATGAAGTCACAGCAGCGAGTAACGTCATCCGGGCTTCGTCATTAGTTCGTCATTCGTCATTCGTCATTCGTCATTCAACAGAGCCGCAGGATCGATAGTGAGATTCATCCTCTTTCTCTCGCTCCCCCTCTTCGCGCTCGATCAATGGACGAAACAGCTCGTCCTGCGCTTCGTTAGCCCCGACGAATCTCGCGTTGTGGTCCGGGATTTCTTTAGTCTGGTTGACGTTACGAACACGGGCGCTGCGTTTGGTTCGTTCCGAAACAACAACACGTTATTCATCGTAATTTCGACTGCCGCACTTCTCGTTGTTGTAACGCTTTTAGTGCGACGGCATCCAACTGATACGTGGCGCGACGTATCGCTTGCGCTCTTGCTGGCTGGCATCCTGGGAAATCTTACCGATCGTCTTCTTTATAGGCATGTGATCGATTTTCTCCTCTTCGATTTGCACGTTCGATTCGCGCATCCCTGGCCCGCCTTCAATGTCGCTGATTCATGCATCTCGATTGCGGTGGTGCTGTTTGTCATTCATTCTTTTTGGACTGGTAAAAGGCCTGCAGCGCGACCCGAGAAATTGTAGGGCAGGCGCTTCGCCTGCCGTGTCTGCGTTATTCAGTATGCGACGGTCACAGACCGCCGCTACAGTAAATACATGAAAGAGAGAGCTCTTTCGCCGATGGAAAAGACGGCACGCGAGATTGCCGCGCGTTTGCGTGAAGAAGGTCACATCGCCCATTTCGCCGGCGGTTGCGTGCGCGACATTCTTCGCGGCGAAACGCCAAAGGATTTCGACATCGCTACCGACGCGAAGCCGGAAAGTGTACAGAAACTTTTCCCGCGCACCTACGCGGTCGGCGCGCGTTTTGGCGTCATAATCGTGTTGGAAAACAGTTTCCAATTCGAAGTCGCGACCTTTCGCTCCGACGAGGCTTACATCGACGGAAGGCGCCCGAGCGCGGTGCATTTTTCATCTCCTGAAGAAGACGCGAAACGCCGCGATTTCACAATCAACGGGATGTTTTACGATCCGGTCGCGGAGGAGGTAATCGATTTCGTCGGTGGCCGCGCCGATATCGATGCAAAATTGGTGCGCGCGATTGGCGATCCGGCGCAGCGGTTCGCCGAGGACCGGTTGCGAATGCTGCGGGCCGTTCGTTTCGCCACCGTGCTTGAGTATAAGATCGACAATCAAACGTGGGAGGCGCTCATCGCGAATGCGGCCTCGATCACTGAAATCAGCGCGGAACGAATCCGCGATGAGCTGGTGCGCATTTTGCTCTCGTCAAACAGGATCCGCGGCTGGGATTTGCTCGATTCGAGCGGGTTGATGCGCGCGATTTTGCCTGAGCTCGACCGGATGAAAGGTGTCTTGCAACCTGAACAATTCCACCCCGAGGGTGACGTCTTTGAGCACACGCGCCTGATGCTGCAACTTCTGCCTGAAAAAGTTTCCGTACCGCTCGTTTTCGCCGTGTTGCTTCACGATGTCGCCAAACCGGTCACCGCCACCGTCGATGAAACAGGCAGAATCCGCTTTAGCGGGCATGATCGCCTGGGTGCGGAAATGGCGGAGGAAATCATGCGCCGCCTGCGGTTTTCTGGCGGTCAGACCGACGCGACTGTCGAAATGGTGCGGCAGCATATGGTTTTCAAAGACGTGCCTAAAATGCGGGAGGCAAAATTAAAGCGGTTCATGGCGCGACCCACTTTCGATGAGGAGCTGGAGCTGCACCGGGTCGATTGCGAAGGCAGCCATCGCATGCTCGATAATTACGAATTCCTCCTCCGCAAACGCGATGAATTCGCGAACGAGCCGATCATTCCGCCGCCCCTGGTGCGCGGGGACGATTTAATCGCGCTCGGTCTTAAGCCAGGCCCAAAGTTTGGCGAAATCCTCGAGGCGGTGGAGACGAGACAGCTCGAGGGAAACCTTCGCACTCGGGAGGAAGCGTTGGAGTGGGTGAAACGTGAGTATTCGCCGGGCGAGCAACGCTAGAACGTTTTAAGATCGAAGATTGCGTCCAGGCGAGAGCTTGGATTCCCACGCGCAGGCCGCAGGCATGGAAGTCCATGTGATTATCGACGGCGCGGATGTCGTTCGTCCTCCTGCTCGAAATCATTTTGATTGATCAATAAGATCGATTACGAGCATGAGCATGAGCACGGGGAGGGATGAAGCGAATAAGCAGATTGATTCCAAGCAGATTCGCCTTTTTCGACCCGAGCTCCTCTGCGCCGGCGCAATCTTTTTGATTACGCTTCTGGTTTACAGTTGGACGCTCGCTCCAACGGTCACTTTGACCGACAGCGGGGAATTAATCGTAGTCGCTCACGGCTTGGGAGTCGCGCACCCACCCGGCTTTCCGCTCTGGACGATTCTTGCCCATCTCGCGTCGCTCGCGCCCTGGGGAAACGTTGCCGTGCGCATCAATTTTGCTTCCGCTCTCTTTGCCGCGCTTGCATCCGCAATGCTCACTCTTGCCGTGGCAGAATTGATGGTCGTCGTTTCTTATCTCACCGTGCCAAAACGAAAGGGAAAGAGTGCGCGCCGGAGCAAAAAAAATGTCAACCACGCCGCTTGGGCAGAAAAGGACGACAACCCAGGAGTCAGCCGGCTTCTCGTGCTTGCGCCTGCGATCGGCGCAGGCTTGCTGATGGGATTCTCTCGAACGCTTTGGTCTTATGCGACTATCGCCGAGGTTTACACTCTCAATACGCTGCTCATCTTCGTAATCTTCTTTCTGATGCTTCGATGGCGGCGGGGCATCACCGCAGACAGAAGGCGTATTGGCGCGCCGGTGGAGCGTGGACATGGCGCACCTGGGGACATCGCGCACGACGTTCTTCTTTATGCCGCTGCGCTCGTATTCGGCCTCGCGCTGGGGGTCCATCATGTCAGCGTGGCCCTGGTACTTCCAGCTCTGGCTGTCATCGTTTACAGAACGGAGGGCCTGAAGTTCTTTGCAAGCAGACGTCTGATTTATGCTGCCTTGATCTCGGTTGGCGCGCTGCTGGCAATTTACACCTACCTGCCGCTGGCAGCGGCGCACACGCCGGTCATTAACTGGGGTACTCCGCGCTCGCTCCAAGAAATCTGGTGGCACGTGACCGGCCGACAGTATCAGGTGTTCCTCTCGTTTACGCCGAAAATAATAGGAGAGCAGTCTTTGGAATTCTTCAGGCTGCTCTTGCGCGAATTCGGTTTGCCCTGGCTGCCATTGACGCTCGCGTTCGGTTTCGCGGGCTTCGCCAGCCTTTTCAAACGGGACCGCACAACTTTTTGGTTTCTGTTGATCGTGGTCATTGCCGATTTGGCTTATGCGTTCAACTACGAAATTGCCGAGGATAAGGATGCATACTATCTGCCCACATTCTTTGCGGTCGCGGTTGCCGCCGGATTCGGGATCCGTTGGTTGATTCAGTGGGCTGTCTCCAAGCCGGCCCTGCTTCGGAGACCTTCCCTCATCGCTGCAATAGCCGTCCTGCTGCCGGTCACGATCGAAGTCGCTGGCAACTGGCCATTCAACAATCGTAGGCACTACTTCATTGCGCATGATTATGTCGAAAATCTCCTCAGCGCGATTGAGCCTGACGGCCTCTTACTGACATCCGACTGGCAGGTCGCATCGCCGATGCTCTATGCGCAAGAGGTCGAACAACACCGGCGCGACGTGAAAGTCGTGGACATCAATCTCCTGCGGCGCTCGTGGTATTTTGATTATCTGAGGCACGCTTATCCGGGTTTGATCGAGCGGTCGCGCGATAAAATTGACATCTTCGTTGCGAATCTAAAAGAGTGGGAGCGCGATCCTCGAGCATTTGCCGCCAGTGAAACGCTTACTCAGAGAATCAACACGGCATTTGAGGATATGCTCCGCTCAATGGTGACGAACGAGAATCGTGTCGGACCGGTTTACATTACGAAAGACTTGCTATTTACCGGTGAAAGCGGCCCGGAACTTTCCAGGTGGCTCAGTCAAAACTACCAACTTCTTCCGCAGGGGCTCGTTTTCCGCGCCGCGCGCGACCAGGGCTTTCACGACTCCCCTGACGCACGGCTGCAGACGCGTGGCTTGGCTGACGGAACTCTGCGGTTTGAGAAAGATGACGTAGTTAACCTCAAGGTGCTGCCGGTCTATACGACCATGCTGATCAATCGTGGACGGTATCTCGCTGCATTCAATCAGAACGAGCGTGCTATTTCTCTCTTCAGGCAGGCGCTTGCGCTCGATCCCGGGCTCGCCGCGGCGCGACAGGGGCTTGCGGAAAGTGCAGCTAAACTTCCGAGCCGATAACAATCACAGTCGGCCGCACATTCTGATTGTCCCTGGCGAGAATTCGCCCGGGAGAAACGCCGAAGCGTCTTTAACATTGAACGTCCAACGTCCAACATCGAACATCCAACATCGAATGAGAATTCTCATGATCAGCGGCGAAGGTCCCCCCTTGCAGCGGGCGGGGGCGCTAATTGAAGTCATGAATGCGTTGCCGCGCGAACTGCGCAAGCGCGGGCACCAAGTCAGCGTGACCATGCCGTATCACCGTGAAATTCGCGGGAATTCAAAATTCAAGGCCAAAGCAACCGGCATCGTGGTCGATGTGCGAGTTGGTGACAAAACTTATGTTGCCGAGTACTTCGAGGGGCGAAGCGCAGGCGGGGTGCAACTGTTTCTGGTTCGCTGCGACGATTTTTTTGATCGGCCGGGAATTTACGGCGAGCACGGCCAGCCGTACGAAGATAATGCGGCGCGGTTTATCTTTTTTTCCAAGGCAGCGCTGGAACTCGCACGTCGATTGACCCCGGCATTGCAAATTCTGCACGTGCACGATTGGGCAGCCGCGCTGGTGCCGGTGTTTGTGCGCGCGCATAATCTGCCGTTCGCAACGGTGCTGACCATCCATCACGTCGCCGAGCAGGGCAGTTTCTGGGGACTGGACTTCAATCTGACAAATCTGCCGGAACGATTTTTCACTCTGGATGGCGTCGAATTTTTTGGACGGCTGAATTTTCTCAAAGGTGGAATTCTCTACGCCGACCGGATCACAACGGTGAGCGAACATTACCGGCGCGAAATTCAAACGCCGGCCGGTGGCCACCGTCTTGACGCAGTGCTGCGCGAAAATGCACATCGTTTGAACGCAATTTTGCACGGGGCGGATTACACGCGATGGAACCCGGCTTCCGATCGCTTGCTCCCGGCGCAGTATGACGCGAGGAGGCTGCGCGGAAAACAGACCTGCCGTAGCGCGTTATTGAGAGAAATGAAACTCGCGTCTGCGCCGCGTGGTCCAGTCTTTGGCATGGTGACGCGGGTTGTTGAGGAAAAGGGTTTCGAGGTTCTTATGCCTCTTCTGGATCGACTTCTTTGGGATGACGTCCGCCTGATTATTCTCGGCGAAGGCGATCCGGCGTATGAAACCGCTCTGGCCATCGCGGCGAGAAAATTCGCGGGCAAGTTCGCATATCGAAAGGATTACGACGAAAAACTCGCGCACCTGATCGAAGCAGGCATGGATGTCAGCCTGATCCCGTCCCGCTTCGAGCCGGCTGGTCTGAGGGCGATGTACGACCTTGGGTATGGCGCTCTCCCGGCGGCGCGGGCTACCGGCGGCATTCAGGAGATTATCGAGGATTACGACCCTGCCATGGATCGGGGTTATGGTTTTCTCTGTTATGAATATTCGAGCGAGGCCTTCTGGGATACGATTAAGCGCGCACGGGATATTTATCGCGACCGCAAAGTTTGGATCAAGTTGATGAAACGGGCGATGGCGCGCAATTTTTCGTGGGATGCGTCGGCACGGCGCTACGAAGAGCTTTATAAAGGGCTTGTTGGAGCAACCGGCGAAATGGCGGCGTAGCTGTAGCCACGGACCTCTGGGCCGCGCGCCGCACGCATGCGTAGCACTTCAGCGCCGCGCTTCGCAGAGCGAAGCGTCTACAGCGTTCAATTCAAAAACTTTTTTCGTTTTTGCGAATGGCATCGCTGCGATAATTTCCAGCGTGCGCCAATACCATGATCTCCTCCGGCTGGTTCTGGAGCGGGGCCAGCCGCGCAGCGATCGTACGGGTACCGGCACATTGTCGATCTTCGGCGCGCAAGCACGGTTCGACTTGCGTCCCGAGGGCCCAGGATTTCCGCTCCTCACCACGAAAAAACTTCATCTTAGATCCATCATCTACGAGCTACTCTGGTTTCTTAGCGGAGACAGCGACACTCGCTACCTCCGAGAAAATAAGGTGACAATTTGGAACGAGTGGGCGGATGAAAAATACGAAAAGGACTTAGGGCCGGTTTATGGAAAGCAATGGCGGCATTGGACGGGTTATAGCGTGCGCCGTGTCGATCATGACGCGAATCAAATACCTCTCAATCTTGGTGGCATCGACGAACAGGGAAACACAAAACGTGTCGGACGACGCGAGCTTACCGACCACGGAATTGATCAAATCGCGACCGTCATCGACGAAATCAGAAGAAATCCTGATAGTCGCCGCTTGATTGTCAGCGCTTGGAACGTCGTCGATATCGACAAAATGGCACTGCCACCTTGTCACGCGCTCTTCCAGTTTTACGTGCAAGATGGCGACCTAAGCTGTCAGCTTTACCAGCGCAGCGCCGATTTGTTTCTCGGGGTGCCATTCAACATCGCGTCATATTCGCTGCTCACCTTAATGGTTGCGCAGGTATGCGACTTAAAGCCTGGAGATTTTGTCCACACATTCGGCGATTTGCATCTTTATCGAAACCATCTCGAGCAATCGCGCGAACAACTCACTCGCGATTATCGACCGTTGCCACGGATGAAATTAAATCCCGCGGTTAAAAACATTGACGATTTCAAATTCGAAGACTTCGAGCTTGTCGGCTACGACCCGCATCCGGCGATCAAAGCCCCCATCGCGGTGTAGTCACAATCTGGGGAGATTAAAGCGTATTGCGACTTTCGCGCATGGCGCGGGTTTAACATTTTGTGAGAATCGCGGTTTTGCTCTCGATTTTTATCTGCGCAGGCGCGTCGCTCCTGGCGGAAACATCGGTTGAAATCGATTTGGAGGAACAGACCGCTTATCTCCTTAGAAATGGCCGACCGGTGTTAGCATCGCCGATTTCGAGCGGACGCTACGGGCATCTCACCAAAACGGGGGTCTTCGAGATTCTCGAGAAGGAACAAACTCATTACTCCAGCATCTATGGCAAAATTGTCGATGCGCGCGGAAACACGATCGTGGCTGACGCGGATGCAGACATGCCGGTTCCTCGGGGAGGAAAATTTGTTCCTGCGCCGATGCATTACTTCATGCGGTTCAACGGAGCGGACGGAATGCACGCTGGAATCCTACCGGGCTACCCTGCCTCGCACGGCTGTGTTCGCATGCCTCAGGAATATGCAATTGCGTTTTTCAATTCCGTCAGTGTCGGAACTCCAGTCACTGTTATTGGCAGAACGCCCACCAGCCGTTATGGGAGCCAAGCGGGGTCCAGGTTTCAAAGAGGCCGCGATGATCGATTTGCAGACCCGCGCGTTGGCCCACGTTTTGATCCGCGCTTTGCCCCACCGCCACCAGTGTGGTGGCGGTAAACTAATTACGTATTACGGTCGCTGCGCGGGCGACTTATCGACGTTCGCGCTGGCTGTCTTCGGTCCACGCGAAAGATCGACAAGGTCGGCCAGGATATTCAATGCCTCGTCCCGAGCGGGATCGATGGCAGGTTCTTTCGTGCCGTCTCCGCCTGCATCGGGGATCAAATCCGTATCCGCATCCGGGGCGGCTTCAGGGTCCACCTTCGGGGCTATTCCGTTCTTCTTCGCCTCGGCCAGTTTTCCGGGATACATGATCAACTGGAGATTCGGCTTGTCCACCGTGTCGAGCGTCAGACGATAAATGCGCGGTTCTTCCTGATTCCGTGCGAGACGCTCTTTCGAACGCATTTCTTTGCGCAGCTTATCGTCGGCAAGTTCCTTTTTTCGGAAATCTTCGTTCAGTGAAATCCGGTTATCGTCGAGCTTGTGACGCAAGCGGTCGATGTCCTCCATCACGTAGTGAAATTCAGGATCGTTCTTGATGCGCTCTTCTGAGCGTAACTTCAATTGATCGATAAACAGCGAATGCGTGTCGGACCACTTCGTATATTTTGCCTTGGGCACTTCCTCGTAGGGAAGCGGGTTCTTCAGAGCGCCTTCGCCAAATTCCGGCAGATCGCTCAAGCTCGGCA
>Ga0137366_10000669_pt1 | contig 23473 bp, 12 predicted proteins | sample SagtaG_8_FD_104938 | JGI IMG/M metagenome (GOLD analysis project Ga0137366, IMG submission 104938) | Vadose zone soil microbial communities from Sagehorn Ranch, Mendocino, California, USA - Sage1_L_60_16 metaG | ecosystem: Environmental > Terrestrial > Soil > Vadose zone | place: USA...
GCGGAGACTGGTAATAGCACCATTATCGACGTTGAGCTCGAACTGGCCATTCGCTGTTTGGAGGGCGGACCCTGCCGGGGAACTTTGGCCGAGTGCGCGCCAAATGAACATCGCAGTCAGGCAGCCAATTGCCAGAAATGCGAGGATGCTTTGAACAAAAGCCGAATTAATACTCAACCTCATGATGCGACCAGTGGTTTTTCAAACATGCTCGGTAAACTAGAAGGATGTTCAGATCTCAGCTGCCACAACCTGGCAGACGGAAAGCGCCGATACGACTTGAATAATTCGCAGCGCCTTTCTTAAAATAATCGCCGACGTACCATATTGTGCAATCATCACTCGGATCCACGGCAGTCTGTGTGTAGTCCTGCCAGCGCATCGCGTTTTGCACACTCTCGCCTTCAGCCAAAACGGTTTCGCGAAGCGTTAACACACCGAGCGGATCACTAGCGGATCGGCCGGCGAAACGTTGTCCGGGAAAGTTGGGTGAGCCCCCAAACGAATAGCCAATGCCGATATTGCCGAAGCGATCCATTACTGGACTCGCCATCCAACGATAGAAGTTATCGGGCGCGTAGGTACCCTGCTGAAAGAGTTTTGGTTCCCGATTCTGGTCCAATCTGAACTCATACCAGCGCACACCGCCACCACCTGCTGAGGTATTCACGGAGTGAACTGCCACAATGGATTCGCGTCCCTTGATCTTTCGATACACCAGCCGCGCCATGATCTTGTCACCTTGAGCATCGAGCCGGCGGTTGTTGCCGGGTTGGGGAACGCAGTCGGTTAATTGGCCACCACACAAGTACTGATAAGGGGCGACTTTGATAGGGAATGGTCCGGTAATCTTTGTGTTTGCTGCAGTCTTCCAGTCAACGTGAAACTTCCAGTAGAAGATCTGATCGTCCTCCAGAATGCCCTTTAGCTGTGCTCCACCTGCAGCCATCATGATGTTCGGCGCGCCACCGGGCGGCTGTCCAAAACCATCGATATCCGCGTTGTTAAGGAAATTGACACCATCGATTACAAAACACTGCTCGGATGCCGCAAGACCCTGTAACATCTTGTTTCGCTCGGCTACGCAAGCATGCTTCTGAATGATGTAATCGCTAGTGCTCGTCGGATTGTAGTAACCATCGGGCCAGACTGCCGGGCGCGGATAATCCGGAAAGAAGGGACGCAAAAACTCATAGCGATAGTATTTGCCTAACGGATCCTCACTAACGCTGACGGCGTAGCACATTGAGTAAGGTCCCTTTTCTACACTCGATGCGCCGGCACGATTTGGATCTGCCGGATTAGGCTGTGGCGGTGGCCCAAGTTGCGCTGCCGACCCCGGTTGACCTGGTCGACCCGGTGGACTCAGCTGCGCCGGTTCACCGCTAACTCCTACACGCGGCTGGTCGGGTCTGGCTGGACCACGTGCAAAGATGGGCATGACTACAAGCCAACGTTTTGCGAGTTGGTCGTAACGCACCACCGCAGCTCCGTTATTGCGTGTTTCACACATGCCGCCGAATCCCGCAAAGAGAGCGCGCGTGACGACTGGGCCGAGTAGTATCTTCCCGGTTGAACTGAAATGTTTTCCCTTCTTTGAGAAGATCGCCATTCGGGTGTTGACGATTTGAAATACGTGATCAGGGCCAACTGCGAGTGTGTTGTCTGATGGGTTGCGGAGATTCGCTACGCCCTGGGGACCTTCAAATCCAAAGCCGAGTCCATCAAAACTTTCTACCAGTTTTGGTCCAGGATTAGTGCCGTGAGACTTTTGCTCAACTGCTGCGCTCGCGGCCGTCACCGGTGTCATCTGGGGAGTGGGTGTGGGACTCGGAATCTGGACTGGGATTTCCGCGCGATTGAACTCCATATCAACGCGTGCAAGTGATTTCAGCGAAAGCGACTCATCCATTCGAGAGGATTGATTAACAATTACTCGCTCAGATGTTCTTTCACCAGAGTCAATCGCCTTGGGAGTATCAGCAGAGCGATTGGGCGCCGACCTGCTGAGCGATTTTTGAACAACAAGATTGATGAAGGCAAATACAATCAAGCAACGTGCGACCCTTTGAACCCGCTTAATGCTCATACAATGAATCATCGTGCGAGAATTAGGTTATGGAAAGCCTCGATAGTCACTGCCACGTAGGAAACATGCAGATCCGCGCCAGCCGCGCAGAAAATATTTTTAGGCAAGTTGCTTTGCATGAACCGTTCAGTTTTCAACGAGATGCCTGTTTTGTTCTCACCTGATCTATCTTCAATATGCAGTGCATGCTTTGCCAGCGCGTGCGTTGCTTCAAAACCAGTCGCATCGAAAGAGTGTTCAGACTGGAACATGCCTACGATAGGAACGGACCGGCCCATGCCCTAACTGATCTGGAGCTGTACAGAATGGTTCACCCGCGCTGCTCTGACATGGCGCCCGCAACAGTTGTGTAGCTTCGCAAGAATGGAGTCACAGGCTGTGCGTCATTTTTGTAGATTTCGGAGCCAGCTCAAAAATATCGCTTCCAAGCGTCGTTGGAATCGCTCGAGTCGTTGAGCCTAAGTTCGGACTGTCTCTAACGAAAGCGACAAGCTTCACGTGAGGCTTAACCCTGGATCGCACTTCATTTCTTTCGGGTTCCCATCTTCCGGGTGTATTTGGATCAGGGTGAGAAAAGAGACCATCGCTCCAAATAGTCTCATAGTCAAATTGCACCCTTTCTATATTGAGTTCTATTTCCTTAAGATCTTCTGCAGCACCAAACCCATTCAGCATGTGCTCCATCACTCTGAGCCCCGCCTCATGAAATGAATAAGTTATGTCTTCGTCGGGTTCTAAATGCTTACTCGGGGTTACTTCTGGTATGAGAAAAGCTGCCAACCCTTTTGAAGACTTCAGCGGTAGATTCAATGGATACTTAAGCTCTGGATGTCGGATTCGACAAACCACAATCGAAGCAGCGATTGGTTTCCCGGAGACATTCTTTAGTGTGAAGCTCAGATCTCTTAACCAGTTAGCATTCCCTTGAACTTTCATTTGTTTCAATCCATCTCGACGCGCCAGACTTACAGTGGGTTTCGCATGAATAATTTTCCCTGCAATCCTCACGTCGACTAAGTCTAACGGAGCATTGTAGAAGCTTATCCACTTGATCGCCCGTTCGATGCTTCCCGCTGTGAGGTTTCCTTGCGCTTTGGCGTTGTGGGCATCAGGTAGCGAGCCAATCAGTGTAAGTGCCAGACCTAAATAGCACGTCAGAGTGAGTGAGTTCATTTGGTGTCTCATTTGCGAGTACCTCCAATTTACCGACGTAAGTCTTACAATTAATTTCGGAAAACCCACCAAATTATTCACAAGCGTATTCTAGAAACTTAGCGTTGCTCGAAGGTTTATTGCTCTGTTACCGGTCGGGCCATTGAGCACCCCAAAAGAGGTACTGAACACGTTCAATGCAGCCGGAGGATTTCCAGTCGTATCAGGACTGAAAGACCATCGCGGATGATTGAGAACATTGATAAAACCTGCGAACAGATCGAGTCGGGCGTTCTCTACGATGTGAAACGACTTCGTGATCGACATGTCCCACTGAAAAGTATTCTTGTCGCGAATGAACAGTTGCTGTCCGAAACTTCCGGGAGTTCGATTGGGAAGAATGAACGCGGGGTTGGCGCGAAAGTCTGGCCCAACCAAACTTGGATCGACCGCAAGGCGTTGTATATCGGTAGTTGTCCCAGCTGGTCGTCCTGTTAACCTGGTTAACGGTGCATCAAACAGCTTTTGGATTTGCGCAAGTGTGACGCCGGGAGCAAGTACCACACCCTGCGCAGCCGTGCTGTTACTGGTATTAACCGTTTGGAAACCTCCCGTGAGCTGGATCGGTTGACCAGTGGCAAAGACAAAGATCGAGCCAACAGTCCAGCCGCCGATCACTCCGTTAAGAATCTTGTTGTGGATGTTCAGCCACCGGCCGTGTCCAATCGGCAGATCGTAACTTCCGTAGGTTTGGATTACGTGTCGAATGTCGAACTGTGAGGGTCGCTTGTCGAGATCGGTATTTCGGAGAGTCAGAAAATCGATTCCTTGATTGGCATTGTCTGCGGGTAGATTCGTCAAGCTGTTGCTCCAGGTGTAGTTCGCATTCCAATTGAGACCCTTAGTCAGGCGTTGGCGGAATTGCAGTTGGAGCCCGTTGTAGCTGTGCCATCCAGTGTCGTCTACGAAGTTCATGCGACCTGCAACAAATGGGTTGATCATGAAGAAATTAATCGGATAGACACCTGGTGCATTAGCAGTTGGTAAAACTCTGGCGCACGGGCTGAAACTGCTGCCAAACATGCGGCAAACGTAATTCTGATTAGTCGCTAGAGTGTTAGCAAGTCCGCCAGCTTCGCCGTTTTGCAGATTAGTGATGAAGGCGGTGTTGCCGTAACCAGATCCCGCAGCAATGGCTGCGAGTGCTCCGCGCGGACCGAAGGCGGCGTCGAAGATAGGTAGTGCAACCTGTCCTGGTCGGCCCTGATTTGCAAAGCTGCTGGAGCCCGCTGCGAGGTTAATGGTCAAATTATTCTGCGCGTTTTTGAATTCCTGTAGGAATCCATTCTCAAAGATATTGATCTCATTCAAATTGCTGGTGCGCCATGCGAGGTGGGTCTGGGTTCCAACATATCGAGCTTCAATGACTCCGTTTTTCCAGATCTCACGTTGAAATCCAAGATTCCAGTTGACGGTGTAAGGGGCACGCAGTGTTGGATCAAATCCGCTTATAGTTCTGACGAAGGTTTGGTCCGCCTGGTTGATCACCGTCTTGTAGTCGGTACCGGACGGAAATGCGAAATTCGAAACCGTCAGTGGATTGGCCAATATATTGGAGAGAGTGTAGAAGCGGGGCAGATTGGTCTGGCCCGCGGTACCAGGCACGAGAGCAGTAGCGGCGATCGTTTTGCCAGCATTGGTGCCAAGGTTTTGTGCGTAGAACTGGGTACCCTCATCGTAGACCACCAAGCCGTACGAGCCGCGAAGAACTGTTTTTGATCGGCCCAGGACTTTGCCCAGGAATCCTTTTGTGACGTTTGGATTCCACGCAAAACCAAAGTTTGGCGCCAGGGTCAACCAGTCAGTGTTGTACGCCGAAGCTCCAACCGTAACCTGGGGATTGTTGTTGCCACTCAGGACGCCCGGAGAAAAGAGTCCAGTTGATGGTCCAAAGAGACTGGCGAGGTCTGGTACGGCTGTGATCTTTTTGACGTCGTGCATCGGACCCTGAACTTCCCAACGGAGACCGTAGTTAAAGGTCAGGGTTGGCGAAAAGCGCCAGCGATCTTGAACATATGCACCACCCATCAACGAGCGCGTCCACGTGAAGTTGTGGAAACCATCGTACTTGAGAGTCTCGGGGTCAACGACGCGTGTAAAGTTAGATGCCGCGACTCTGCCAATGAGGGTGTTGTAAAGAGCAGCAGGATCCCCTGGAAGAAGCGTGTTGTTGATGCCTGGAAAATTGGCTGCGGTAAATACAGCTCCGGGAAGGGCGTCACCTGAGGGTGTTCCCAGAGCGTACGTCGGGACCTGAAATATCTGCGCGATGTCCTTCCAGTCAGTTCTTCGATAACTGAACCCCATCGTAAGCGTGTGATTACCGCGATTCATGGTTAGTGTGTCGTACATCGTTGTAATGAAATGACGGCCAGTAGTGTTTCCCTGATCAATGAAAGGGACCACAGGGCTAACTGGATTCGGCGCCGCGCCGTTTGCGAAGGGTAGATTTCCACCGATACGCAGAGGAACATCGTTCACCGTATAGTAAGGTCCATAAGCGGCCGAGGCATTGGAGTCGCCACTGTGTTGCACGCCGTAACGGAACTCGTTAAACGTATTGGTACTCAGGGTCGATTGAAGTGCTGCCGCCCAAACAAAATAGCCAAGGCGGAAGGGGTTGGTCCTACTAATGTCAGGCACGGGCAGTCGTCTTTCACCTGCCTGCCAGTTGTGACGATAGTTCCATGACCATGTCACTTGCTGTTTTGGTGTTACGAAAACGTCAAAACGAGCAGCCGGGAAATACGCGTAATTATTGTTCTCGGCTAACCACGTGTAACTATCACGATTGAGATCGGTGTCAGGTATCTGGGCAGCAAACTGGGGCACCTGATTGTTGATTGCAAGGATGTTTTTTACGACCGGATCGATGGTGGTTGGCGCCCCGCCAGTGCCGGCGACTGTTAAGACATTCGTCGTGCGAATCTCATTTGTCGCGGGAACAATGTAACTGTAGAAGCCCAGCTGCGCAGCTGGTGTTAGTACCGTGACCGTGCGGGCGTTGGTGACTGGTGAATAGCTTCGTTCATAGTTGACGAAGAAGAACGCTTTCTTGCGCCACGAACCAAAAGGAATTAGTGGACCACCGATGTTGCCGCCATATTCCTGCGTGCGACTGAACACGCGCGGAAGGTTCTGCGCGTTTCTGGACCAGCTGTTGGCATTAAATTGTTCGCTGCGCGGTTCGTAGAAGAAGCTTCCGTGGTATTGGTTACCGCCACGTTTGGTTGTGAACTTAATGTTGGCGCCGCTCTGTGCGCCCGAATCTGCCCCGAGACCTGCCGTCTCGACAGAAACTTCTTCGACCGCCCCGAGTCGCACCGGAACCGTCGCGAAGAAAACTGTGCCACCGCTCTTGAACCCGTTAGAAGCGTCGTTGATGCCATCAACCGTGACGTTCACTGCGCCACCCGGCAGGTTGTTGTATCGACCCGAGTTGCCGCCGCCGATTGGTGGAGAAATTCCAGGAGAGAGTCGCGCAAGGGCAAGCACGTTTGAGCGGTTGCCCACCGGAAGTTGGGTCAATTGATTTGAACTAATCGTGTTGGCGACAATTTGGCCGGAGGTTTCAAGTAGTTGTGAAGCACCGCCCATCACCGTCACTGTTTCGGTTGGCTGCCCAACTTCAAGAGCGATCTTTACGTCGGTTGTCTGACTTGTCGCGACGTTAATGTTAGTCAACAAAGATCGCTGAAAGCCTGTCATCGTAACCGTCACTTCGTATTCGCCAGTCGCCAGATCAGGAAAAAAGAAGGCCCCTTTGTCATTGGTTCTTGCTTCTTTTGTCAGACCCGTTTTGGTGTCCTTCAACACCACCTGGGCACCTGTTACAGATGCGCCGGTGGGGTCTTGGACCGTTCCGGATATCGCTCCAACAACTCGAAGTTGAGCGATTGCTGCGTTACTGCTCAGAAGTAGGGCGACAACTAACATGATCAGTCTTGGCAGGTTACGTTGCATGTCTCCTCCTTCAGACAGCTGCACGTTGGCAGTGTCCTTTGGCTAAGGGTGCAGAGGCCACACTGAAAGCTTTTCAGAGCCGCAATCTCTGAAAAACTGTTCCGCATTAAGTTGTGTGATGAAAGGCGCCACGTCAGAAACCAGCTTCACGAACTCGTGGATCGCTTCGAAGGTCTGAAGGCAAGATCAATTTGGCTCAGAGACCTGATGGGGAACGAAGAACTAACGAAGCAACTCACGTCAAGAGAGAAGCGACTTCTACTGAACAAGCAGGCGCGCAAAACTAAAAGTGGACCAGGTTGGCAGACATCACCAGTCACTTGTCACTTGTCACTTGCGCTGGCTTATCCAAGTGTCCGAAACGACCAAACTCCCTCCAGGAAATGCGCGCAAGTTAGATCATTCAAGGCCTGGATGTCAAGGAATTTTTCGCGAAATAAGCTGCCGTGCGCATTATGAGTGTTCATTACACGGCAAATCGCGCACGCCCTCTATCGAAACAGCGAGATTACCTCCAGCGTTAGAAGGCTGCAAGCCCAGCTTATTCAGCAATTAAGCTCGGATTGTCTGGTGAGGAGACAACCGTCGTTACTCGCAATGCAGATAAACGTTCCCTGACGCTCAACTATTTCACTTTACTTTCAATTCCTGAATGCCAGCTGACCACTCTGGCCGAAGCACAATTTCAAGCTTTACAGAGTCGGTCATTACCGGTTTAAACGATACTTTGTTGTAACGATCTTTCTCGGTGCCAAAAGGAGTTGTCGGTTCTACTGGCTTCCAATCAGACCCATCTTTGTAGAGCACACGCCAACTCCTCGGCACACGACATTCACCACTTCCGGTATCGTCGAACCAGTAGACCTCCATTTCGGAAACGGTCGACGGCCTGGCAAAAGCAAGCTCAACCCATTCGATAGTTCCTTTCTTGGGCCACCAGTGAAAGTAAGAGTTTGATGGATCTCTGGATGATTGAGGTTCATTCTGATCGTTGATTGCTCGGGGATTCTGACCGCCCGAAGTTGAGATCTTGCCAGTTGAAGCGAGAGTAGGCCATGGTAACGGACGCGCGCCAGGTTCACTGCTGGGTATCCAGACCAGCATCTCGCCCGGACCGCGATTGGCCCATGCGTAGTAAGGAATTGCGGTGAGCTCTTGCTCCTGTTTCTGAACTAGTCCCTGTTTGTCAAACGCGAGACTCGAGACTCTTGCGTGGACTACCCTCACTCCATTAAGGAGATCCGCTTTGAATTCAGAACTCAACTTCGCATTATCGGGCAAGACAAGATTTCTAACGCGTCCACCTGGATTGTCTGGCCATTCAGCTGCGTACACAATCGGTCCGCGTTGCAAGGCGACACGTCCGCGATCTGCGATGACTTGTTCATTGGCGATGATTCGACGGACTGGCATTGGCAGGTTGATCTCAACAGTGTCGCCTTTCCGCCACTTCCGTCTTAGTGCGGCATATCCCTTTTTAAGATCGATAGCCAGCGGCTTGCCGTTAAGCTTAAGAACAACGGGTTCATTGTTTTCGTCGGCAAAGCTGTAGAGCGTTCCCGGAACTGGTTCATTATGCGCCCAGCCAGGTATGCGTATATTCAGAGTTAGTTCACTGGATCGATCGGGATTAACGATTAGTTTGACTGCGCCATCCCACGGATAGTCTGTCTGCTGTACTACGTTTAATTTCCTTCCGTTATCCAGCTTGATCTCGGCTGTACTGCCTACGAAGAGATTCACGTAAAGAGAATCGCCTTGTTGCGCGTAAACATATCCGGGAATGGAAGGTAGAAACCGGGTGATGTTGCCCGGACAGCAGGCTACGCCGAACCAGGGGCTACGACGATGTTGGCCGGCTGACTCGAGTGGATTGGGATAGAAAAACGATTGGCCATCAAGCGATACGCCGCTAATTAGACCATTGTAAAGCGTTCGCTCAAACACATCGACGTACTTCGCATCGCCGTGAAGCAAAAACAGTCGTTGATTCCAAAAATCGTTACCGACGGCCGCGCAAGTCTCATTGTAGGCGCTCATGTTTGGTAATTCGTAAGCTTCGCCAAAGGCCTCGCCGGCACCGACAGCTCCAATACCACCTGTGATGTAGAGTTTCTTCTCCGCAACGTCTGTCCAGATCTTGTCTATCGCGTTTACGTACGAAAGATCTCCTGTAAGTGCGGCGATGTCGGCCATACCGGAGTACATGTACGTAGCTCTGACTGCATGGCCCACTGCTTCTGTTTGTTCCACCACTTTTTGGTGCGACTGGTTGTATTTTCGGCCTGCACCGCGACTACCGTCTGGTCCACGAGCGTCAAGCATGAACTTTGCGAGGTTGAGATACCGAACATCGCCAGTTACGCGGTAAAGCTTGGCGAGCCCCATCTCCGTAATCTGATGACCAGGCCATATCGATTGTTTGTTTGGTCCAAAGGTTTGATCGAGGAGATTGCCGCTCTTTAGGGCGATGTCTAGCAGTTTCCGTTTGCCTGTCGCTTGATAATAAGCGACGGCCGCTTCGTACAAGTGCCCAAGATCGTAAAGTTCGTGGCTGTTGATCTTTTCAAGCTCCCAGCGTTTTGTTCCCGCCCATGGATGAGGTTTCTGCGGGTCGATGGTGCGAGTTGTATAGAGATAGCCATCGACTTCCTGGGCCGCTCCAATGGTGTCGACGAGTCTATCGACGTAACTCTCGAGGTGCGGATCACGCTTGACGTTTAGTGCATAGGCAGCGCCCTCGATCACTTTGTAGACGTCAGTATCGTCGAAAGGATATCCCGGCGGAGTTTTGTCAGTAATTGTTTCGCCACGCAGTGCCGCCGCTGCCCGTTCGAAGTTGTAAACACGTTTTGTCTCTTCGTCCTTCTTGAAAGCGAACGGAATCGTCACCCTTCGGTTGATCTCCAAACGCGGTGCCCAAAATTTGTCGGTGAAATGGACCGAGGTGAAGGGAACCGGTTTCACTGGATAGTCGCGAGGCTGCGCCGGGGGTACCGTTTGACCGGATGGCGGATTTTTCTTCTGAATCGCCGACGGTATAGTGTTGAAGGAAACGAGAAACACCAAGACGCAGAAAAGAAACAGCCGATTAACCATGCCAAGAAATCCTCACCTTCAAAATTAAAATTAAGAGGATCTAGAGTTACGACGAGCTAACTACTAGTTTCTTTGATTTGCCAAACTGCTCGTCTCCTTCATCGGTTTCGCCCGATTCCAGTCTGGAGGTTCGACTCCCAACAGATGATGAACGAAAAAGTCGAAGCGCTTCCGCTCGCCGTACTCTCCACCAGGTGAATGTCCCTGCCCCGGGAGCACAATAAGATCAAACGTCTTATTTGCTTTTATCAAAGCACTGACTACCTGCATAGTTGAGGCTGGATCCACATTCTGATCCATCTCACCAACAGAGAGCAGCAACTTCCCCTGTAATCGATAGGCATTATCAACATTTGATGACGCGGCGTATTCAGTTCCCAAAGGCCATCCCATCCACTGTTCATTCCACCATATCTTGTCCATGCGATTGTCGTGACAACCACAAGACGAGACGCAAACTTTGTAAAACTCAGGATGGAACAGGAGCGCACCAAGCGCATTTTGACCGCCGGCCGAGTGGCCGTAGATGCCGACACGACTGATATCGTAGTAGGGATACTTCGCAGCAATGGCTTTGTGCCAAACAATGCGATCTGGAAAACCTGCATCGCCAAGATTCTTCCAGCACACATCGTGAAATGCTTTCGATCGATTCGAGGTCCCCATTCCGTCAACCTGCACCACGATAAAACCGAGTTCGGCCTGGGCTTGCATCGCGGAGTAGGCGCTGAAGGATTTCGGCACAAATGAATCCTGTGGTCCAGCATAGATATTCTCGATCACCGGATACTTCCTTGCCGGATCGAAGTTAGTCGGTCTGATGATGATTCCCCAGATATCCGTCCTACCGTCCCGGGCCACTGATGTGAAGACTTCAGGTGGACGCCAGCCAATCTTTGTCAGCTCCTGAATGTCAGCTCGTTCAACTTCCTGCAGAACCTTACCGTCTGCCGTGCTACGAAGCTGAGATACAGGCGGCAAATCGACGCGAGACCATGTGTCGACGTAATACTTCATGTCGGCCGAAAACGCGACGGTGTGATTTGCATCAGTTTCGGTGAGCACCGTAAGTCCGCTGCCGTCAAAGTTGATTCGATAATAGTAGTTGAAATAAGGGTCTTTACCAGGATACATACCGCTCGCGCGAAACCAGATCTGGCGTCTCTCTTCATCGACTTTCTCAACGCCGCGAACTACCCAGTTGCCCTTTGTAATCTGGTTCTTGACTCTGCCGGTCTCGGAATCAATCAGATAGAGGTGATTCCATCCGTCACGTTCTGACATCCATACGATCTCTTTTCCGTCCTGAACGTCATAGCGATACTCTTTTCCGGAGTAACAGAAGAACGTCTTGCTCTCTTCAGTTATGAGCGCCCGCGCTTTCCCGGTTTGTGCGCTTACTTCAATGATACGAAAGACCTGATGTCCCCGTTGGTTGTATTCAAATGTGAAGGCGCGACCGTCTTTCCTCCAGACCGGATTCGATATCTCATACGCGTTGGGAAAGAGTGTGCTGTCGACGATGTCTTGTTGTCTGTTGCTGATTAAGAACAAGACTGGCTGCTCGATGTCGAGCGTATCGCCTGGCTTCGCGTACTCGATGGTGGAGTATTTTGGCTGAAGTTGATCAGTGGGCGACGACTGTATGTACTGTATCTTTCGGTGATAGCCGGGCCTTACTCGATACGCAGCGATCTCTTTCCCGTCGGGTGACCACGTAATTGTGTTGAGATCGTAATAGTTGTTTTCGGAGCCTTCGTAACTGAGTGCAAACTCGTCTTTCTTGTCCTTTGTTCGAATGTAGATGTTGTAGTTCTTGACGAATGCTTCCAAGGTTCCATCTGGCGACGACTTCCACGGATCAGCTGGTCGACCTTGTTGGCCCTGGAAGAAACCGGGTCGTCGTTCTACGCGAGTGCAATTGTAATTCGTAAGGTCACATCTCCAAAAATTATCACCTACTGTGAACTGGATGGCGCTGGCATTATTAACAAAGGTAAAGGTTGTAAAAGGCAGCTCAAGTGGTTTGTAGTTTTCACCGGCTGCAGCTGAGAGAGATGCAGCGAGCCTCTCGTGATCAAATAGCGTGGTCTTCGCATAGGTCTCAGCATCAAACTGCATAAACTCGTTTCCGCCCTTACTCAAGCGCCGGTACCAGAAACGGTTCGACTTCTCGATCCAGGTTGCCCTGCCCGCAACATTTACCACGGCGCCTTCGAATTGCTTGCGAAGGTTCTGCGCTCGTTCATAGTCCGCTAAGGTTCCCTGGGCGTGAACGAGGAGTGGGAAAAGAATAAGAAGGGCAAATAGACCTGCGTAGCGATTGGGGATTCGTGGGTTCATGACAGGGCTCCGTATTTAGTATTGCCGATTGCGGTTTTTCCCAAACTCCGAATATGTCGACTTTGCAATTGCCGAAGACGTCCAAATACAATCTCTACTCACCAATTGCTCTAAAATCTGCAATCTGCAATCGGCCAGTGGAAATTGTTAATAGACAATACCCTCAAGATCTTCTTCGAGGTGGAATGTTCTTGGCATAGTAAACGTCCATTGGGATGTGATGATCCGGATAAACCCGACTGAGTAATTCGTAGAGTTTTGGATCGTATTTCTCCAGATCCTCGGGTGTTTGGACCCTGGTTGTTCCGTCCATGTATTCGTAATTGGACCAGAACCATGTCTGTGTACCTTCCGCCCAATACTCGCTTGCGGTGGTAGAGGCATAATGGTTTTTCCAGAGGCCCCTGGCCATCGCCTCTTTGTAAGTTTCCTGGATCTCCTTAAACATTGCCGGATCCACTGTACGTATCCCAACTCCCATAATTGCGTGTGAGAACTCGTGTACAAGAATATTCTCGCCATAATAACGAGTGCCCGGATAGCCCAGCAGGTTTTCTTCAGCGCAAGTTGTCGGATTTCCACCCATGCCGCGAGCACGTTTGTCCCAGTACTCTTTGTCAGTCATTTTGGCAATCCCGTTGTCGTAATTGTTTCTTTCGCCAGGAGTCAGTCGCGGATCATCTCGCCGCGGCTTCTTCCAATTTTTTTGCTCTGGAACATCGGTGGTCGACTCTGACATCGCCATTACGCCGACGCGCATCTTTTTCTTCACCATCTCCGCACGGAGATCGGGCCGTTTCGACAGCATGTGAATAATGATGTCGCGAGCAACCAGCAAAGCGGCATCTGGTACTTTCTCACTGCTGACAACATGGATGCCCAGCGCGTCAGTGTATTTTTTATAGAAGGGATCGAGAGCAAGTTCAGGCGGTGGAGTTGAGATCGCTGCGCGGACATAATCCTGCATCAGCGGCTTCTCTTTTTCCTGGCTAACTGTCGAAACCACTACGGCGAGAAGAAGAATTGTCGGCAAGAGAAGACGGTTCATCGGATTTCCTTGAAATCAATGTGCAGGATTGCCACGACTTAAAGCTGAACTGTTATTGAGCGTCCCGTAAAACTCACCTTTTGTGTTTCCTTATTGGCGAGACGAACCCTTAACTCACGGCGCATTGGTGGCAACATCCTGGAACCCTTCACCAAACTCAGCGATAACCGATTCGCCTTGTCGTTCCATATCATTCGAATTCCCATCCACTCGCCACGCCGATAGTCAAAGCTCCTACCATCGTCCTCGTACAACGTAAACGCGCCATCGGAACCAGGGAAGATCGTGACGGTCAAAGGATCGTCGAGTTTTTCTTCTGTGTATTGTTTGATTGGTCCGAACGGAATTATGGCGCCAACGCGAACAAAGAGGGGCATAGTTGCCAAGTCAACTTCCTTCTTAATCTCTTTGCCACCTTCCAGTTTCTCGTTGGTCCAAAAATCGAACCAACTTCCTCGCGGCAGATAAACCGCGCGACTCGTGGCTCCTTTCTCCGTGATTGGCGCCACCAAAATGTCTCGTCCCCACAGAAACTGATCGCCGCGCTTGACAGCCTCGAGATCGTCTTTATAGTGCAACCACATCGCCCTCATGATCGGCAGTCCGGTTTCGCAGCACTCGCGAACAACGCTGTACAAATAAGGCATGAGTTGGTAACGAAGCTCCAGATATTTCCGGCATATTGGCTCAACGTTGCCGTTGTGGAGTTCTGTGGGGTCTGGGTCCGCGGCGCCACCGGTATAGTTTGAGACTTCACTGATGCCCAGTTCGCCTGTGTTCCAACCCCAGGGCAAACGCAGGTGCCACGTTCGACCATGCGCCCGAAACAACGGACAAAACGAGCCAAACTGAAACCAACGAATATATAACTCGCCCGTGTACTCTTTGGTGGGTACGAAACCACCAATGTCAGTGCCCCAATATGGAATTCCGCTGAGTCCGGTGTTCACAGCGATCGGGACGTGATTCTTGAGAGTCTCCCAGGTTGAATAAACGTCGCCCGACCAGAGAAAAGCGGCGAAACGTTGCATACCGGCCTGACCGTTGCGATGCAGCGCGAATACACGTTGGTTGGGACGCAGTTGTTGAGAACCCTCGAAGTACATTCGAATACGAGCAAGACGAGATGGTCCATCAAGTCCATCTCCTTGATCCGGCCACCACCCATCGATCCCGATATCGTAGAGTTGTTTATGAACCGGCCAGTAACAACTTACTTGTCTATCATCTGGCCAACGATTGTCAGCAGTCCTTCCACTCGGTAATGGAGGAGCAGTGCAGGGATCGTTAACGGTGCCAGTTAGTTTTCTACCTTCTAGAACCGTGTGCAGAACGACCTTGAAATCCTGTTCATGTAAAGAATCGATCATTTTCTTTGGCTCAGGAAAATTTGTCGGATGCCATGAGAACTCGCCGTTGTGCGTGTTCCACCCCGACGGAGTGAAATCGGTACCGAGGTAAATCAAAGCGTCGCAGGGCAGTTTTTTGTCCCGGAAGGTTTTGGCGACCCACATGATCTCCTCAGGGCCTCGCAACGTCCGATGAGATTGCAAGTAACCCAACGACCAGAGGGGAGGCATTTCAGGACGACCTGTCAGCCGCGCAAATTCAGACATAATTTGAATTGGTTCGTTCGTGGCTATTACGAAGATAGCAAAAGGAAGAGGAGCTGATTTCGACGGCGTAAAAAGACCTTGATTACCGCTCAAGTCAAATGCGCCCGTTGGTTGGTTGATGAAGATGGCCCAGCCATTCGTCCCGATTAACCACTGAATCGGTACGCGGCCACCGAAGGTCCGTAAGCGATAACCTCCCTGACCGCTACGCATCGGATCGATGTTGCCCCGGCGATCAAATTGTGGCCCGCCTTCTCCCATTCCTAAAACCGGCGCGTTGCCCAGTTCAAACGACAACGTGCCAGTCTGAGTGTCGAGTTTTAATTTTTGTATTTGATGGCCGGCCTCTTTTTCGATGGCGAAACTCAGTGGGTCGCCGGTGGTGTTGATAGTGAAGTGGCGCAGTTTGAAGCTTTTGAGTTGCGATGGCTCGCTAATCTTCGCTTTCGCTCCTGGCCAATCCTGAGCAACCAGCGATTCGTTACCTTTGGGAATTGTTGTCGAATCTTTTGACGGTATACACTGGATGCGAAGCGTGTTCGGACCCACTTCGGCAAGTTCAATCTCTACGACGGTACCGCCAATTGCTATCGTTGAGTTTGTTAGTTGGGAGTGAGCGAAAACCGATGCTCGAGACAAGTAAGTTGCCCCAGCGGTACAGACCAAACTTCTGAGCACAACACGGCGCGAAACCCGATCGCTCATTGAGTCTTATTCACTTTTGTTTAAGCCTAGAATGACGGCTGAGTGTCGGCTTGATTGACGGCATCCGTTTATGAGCATGTAAGTTCGTTTTTAAATGAGAACCCAGCACGCGCAAATTAGGGCTTCAAATGAACAAAAACACCTTGCCTCTTCACAGCGATGCTTGTTTACATCTAAAATGCGCATTCGTCAAGATCGTTATTGGGTAAATTGACCAAAATGTAGAACGATTCGGGTTTGCCGCCTGTTGTGAGGATGTGGCTTTGCCCTTTAGTTACGTTGTGCACAATTGCTTTGGGCTATGCCCCTAATCTTGGACGCTTTGACGCAAAGTCAGAATCAAGGGCACAGCCCTGCGTCAGTATCGCCCGTTTACGGAAGGGCAGAGCCCATCCTCACAACAGGCGGCAAAGCCGAGGCGCAACTGCGGCAAAGCCGAGGCGCCAGAATTTCTTCTAACGTTATTAGTGAGGATGTCTCATGACAAAAAGACTCAGGCAGCTATTGATGATTTGCGCGTTACTGGTTTTTGCTCCGGGGCTTTCAGCTAGGGTTACGGTTAACGCCCAACAGATCAAGAACGCTATTCCGGATGTCGCCCGACCTCTGCCGCTTTCAGCAGTTCGTTTAACTGGCGGTCCCCTGAAACATGCTCAGGATCTCAACGGCGAGTATCTGCTCAGACTCGAACCCGATCGCATGCTGGCGTATTACCGAAAACGGGCTGGTCTCGAGCCAAAGGCCCAGGGCTACACCGGTTGGGACGGTGATGGTCGAAATCTAACCGGGCATATCGCCGGTCACTATTTGTCCGGAGTCTCCTTAATGTACGCAGCAACTGGTGACGTTCGCTTCAAGGAACGTGCCGACTACATCGTGAAAGAGCTCAAAGAAGTTCAGGATAAAAATGGCGACGGTTACTTAGGTGCGCTCGAGAATCTGCGAGAAAGATTTGCCGAAGTGACCGCCGGCAACATCCGATCAAGTTTCTTCGATCTCAACGGACTTTGGTCTCCCTGGTATACGTTGCACAAGACCTTTGCTGGTTTACGCGACGCCTACCGGTACACAGGTAACCGTACGGCTTTGGACCTGGAGGTGAAGTACGCCATATGGGCTGAGTCGATTATGTCGAAGTTGAACGACGAGCAAACGCAGAAGATGCTCAACACGGAATTCGGAGGAATGAACGAAGTTCTGGCGGATCTTTACGCCGACACTGGTGACAAGCGTTGGTTGGCACTTTCCCGGCGGTTCGACCATCACGCATTTGTCGACCCATTAAAACGTCGTGAAGACAAACTTGCTGGACAGCACGGAAACACCCAGGTGCCAAAGATGCTGGGCGTGTTAAAGCAGTATATCTACGCGGGAGATCCTGGCGACGGTGTAGCGGCCGAATATTTCTGGGACATCGTAGTCAACGATCACAGCTATGCGACTGGCGGCCATGGAAAAGATGAATACTTTGGTCCACCAGATCAGTTGGCTGAACGCGTTGATGGTCGTACGGATGAAACCTGCAACGTTTACAACATGCTCAAGATGACCCGGCAGCTATTTGCCATACATCCAGACGTCAAGTACGCGGAGTTTGAGGAACGAGCACTCTTTAATCACATCCTGGCGTCGATCGATCCGGAGGATGGACGCACTTGTTATATGGTTCCGATTGGCAGAGGCGTACGCCACGAGTATCAGGACATGTCGCGGAGCTTCACATGCTGTGTTGGCACTGGAATGGAAAGTCACGGCTTGCATGGCGATGGCATCTACTATGAATCGGGCGATCGGCTCTGGATCAACTTGTATGCTCCCTCAACTGCAAACTGGAAGTCGGCGGGAACAAACCTTGCGATGGAAACCGGATTTCCTGAAGGTGATAACGTTACTCTCAAATTGACAATGCAGAAACCGAAGGCTTTGACTTTGGCCTTTCGGCGGCCAAGCTGGGCCGGAGAGGGGTTTGACGTCAAAATTAATGGAAAGCCGGCGGGAGTTACCTCTAAGCCGGGTTCTTATGTTGAACTCAAAAGAACCTGGAAAAGCGGCGACAGCGTTACACTCAACTTGCCCAAGACACTGCGCATTGAAGGACTGCCAGACAACAAGAACCGTGCGGCTTTGATGTGGGGACCACTAGTGCTTGCTGGCGATCTTGGACCAGAACGTCGCGGCATACCCTCAGATCCTATTCCTTCCTTCGTATCCGCCGATAAGCCTGTCGGAGAATGGCTGCAGCCAGTTGCCGATCGGTTCGGCGTTTTCCACACGGTAGGAGTGGGTAAGATAACCGACGGCAGTGAAAAGGAACTCGACTTTGTTCCTTTCTATCGTCTGCATCGACGAACCTACGGTATTTATTTCGACCTCTATTCCTCCGATACCTGGAATAAGTATTTGGCGGAACTGGCAAATGAGAAAGCAAAGCAGCAAAAGCTAGAGGCCGCAACCATAGGGTTCATCCAGCCCGCCGATCCCGAGAAAGAAAAGATCTTCAACCAACTCGGCGAAGAAACAAATCAGGATCGCACGGCTGGTCGGCCAGGACGTCGCGCTAAGAAATGGTTCTCATACGATTTACCCGTCGATGCCAGTAAGCCGGTCGCGCTTGTTGTTACTTACAACACCGACGAACGTGGAAAACGACTAGTGGAGATCCTCGTTGATGGTCAACGCGTTGGTGAACAGGGAATTGATCGCAGTCCTCCAGGAAGCGCAGTCGGAAAGTTTTTCGACGTCGACTATAAACTTCCGGCCGATTTGTTGAAGGACAAGAAGAAGGTCACGATCAAGTTTAAAGCGAGTGGCGGTAACGAAACTGCGACCGTGTTTGGAGTGCGCACTATAAGAGCTGATGCCGATCGTTAACTAGTCACTTGGCAGCTGTCAGCTCGACCCAAGTCAATTTACCCTTCAACGGAACCACATACGCTTCGCGGTCTAGTTTTAGTTTTTCACGAGGTTGATACTTTCCTGTTTCCTTAACGTTTGCAGGTTGTTCCAAACGCAGACGAGCCTCCGGTGTATTTGGAGTTGCAGCTGAGAACGCGACTCTCACCGCGTTAGTCTGAGTGTTTAGCTCTACACTTTCAAAAGTACCTGCATCCAACGTGAGCCAAAGTCCAAGCGGTGCGACGTAGAATCGCATTCCAAAAGAGTCGAGCGGTCGCACTTTGATCCACCGACCCTGCTGGACAAGATTGCCTCCGAAAGATTGCCAACCGAAGTCTGGATGTTTGATGAGATAGGTTGCCGTGTTTAGCGCATGACCGTAGAAATTTGGTCCATAGTCTCCACTGTATGGATCCCATTTGAGCGTTGAAGGAAATGAATGAAAGGCCACTGAAGCAAAACCTTCCATATCAATATTACTAAGAGCACCCATCATTCCGCCGTAACCAATACGTAGCAGGTAGAAATCGTCAGGGTGTTCACGATAGTAAGAGAGAACCGGAATTGCGTTGAGTCCCGAACCGTAATGATGAAGCTGGCGTTCTATCCGCCGGAGTTTTCCACCATAGAGAAAGTCCCAGTAACGTCGAGCGTTTCCGTTGTAACCCCAATGTGGAATAGTGGGCATGTATCCAATTATAGAGTTCAACGACACAAGGGCCTTATCGTCAAAACCGAAGTACTTAGACCAAGCATAGACTTCTTCCTGACCTGTTGAATCCCAGGCCATCTCGCTTCCGAAGGGATACGTCTCTTTTCGCCAGCGTTCAGCCCTTTCTTTCATCACTGCTTCGACTTCGTTGGCTTTATCGGTCCAGCCTTCACGCTTTAGATCTTTCAATACTTCCAGAACGATATCGCCTTCCATGAGTCCGAGTTCGACATAGCCTACGCGACGTCGTCCGTTAGCCTGACGGCCAAACATGAACTTTATTGTCTCGTAAGCCTGATTGAGGTACCAATCCCACGGGTGATTTGTCACCAGTCCGATGTGATTGCGCGATAGACGATACATTGACCAATAAGCCGAAACAACGTGTGGATAGTTATACCCGCGACCTATTGACTCAGCGTCAGTTTTCTTCCAACTGGTCCACGTGGTCCAGTTCAAACTGGGGTCGTACTGGAAGTTGGGGACGTCAGTTGGTGAGTAATAGAACAGGCTCTTCCTTACGCCATACTTGTTTGGACCGTCGCTGTATTGAAGACCTCCCCATAAAACCTTATCAATGAATTGTTCAAACTTTGCGATTTCGTCTCGCTTCGGCTGACCAAACTGTTTCATAGCGGCGGCTAACCACGAACCTGAGCCACCTTCGTCACCGAGACCAGCAATCCACACCCGACTATCCTGAGCAACGATCTTGTTTGTTTCGCGGTCATAGCTCATCACCGAAGGACTGCGTTTGAAAGGATCGTTAGGATCGGAGAACCACTGTTTGGTCATGAGAAAGTTGCCAAGGTCAGCAACCGCCTCAGAAGCCGGCTTCGTTATGTAGTAGTGAATCGATTGCTGGCTGCCATCTTCGTAGGTCACTAAGAGTCGGGCTCGCCCCCACTTGTAGCCATTAACTCTATAGGCTTTCCAGCTTCCCAGTTGCTGCTCTTCCCTAATCTTAAGCGAGTCCGCCGGCTCAGCATTTATGACTTTGATTTTGTTGTTGGCACTTAAAAAGAGTCTGGCCTCCAAACCCATAGGCAAAATGTAACCGGGAATACCGACAGCGACGGGTCTGGTATTGGCCGTCAGAGTGTTTTCGATGCCACGTATTTCATCTGACAGAAGAAACTTTAGGCCGATTGTTTTCACTTCCCCTGGGGCCAGAGTTTCGGAGGTTGGAGTATTCCATTGCTGTGCGTCTTTCCACTCATTCTCCGCGTAGGCTTGGGTATGAACCATCCAGGCGAACGCGCCTTCAAACGTTTGATTGGGCCGCGTGGGTTCATTTAGCAACTGATAGGCTTCAAAAGGCGTCTGCCCGTCAGGAACGACTACGAGAGTTGGACCGTGACCGCTGAGACGAGTTACTTGTAGGTAACCAGCATCGAGACCGATGTAAGGATCGGCAAAGGAACAGATCTGATGTGCCTGCTCCAGGTTTCTTCCAGTGATCATGTTGTTGAAAATCACGGGGATGCCGAGTGCGCCGATCTGAACTGGTGACGCACCTTTATTTCTTAATTCAAACCTAAGAGCCAGACGGCCATTGTTCACCAGCCACATCCTTTTTACCTCGAGAGGTGAGTCGGCCGGCAGCGTTGGCGTCAAGTCTGCTGCGGCAAGAGTTTGCCCTGATGATGTTAGAGCCGTGATTGGCTTGCGTGTGGCAGCAGTGTCGTAATCCTTCCACGCTTCTGAGTTTGAACTGCGAACGCGAAGTGTTAGGTCCCCAAGGTGATGAAATCCGTCTGATTGCCGTCTCTCCAAACGATCTGCGGGAGTAAAGTCGAAGCCGTTTCCATTTTTTGGCTGGAGCGCTGCTATGGTTTGCGACGATTTAACTAGCTTGAGCTTGAAGTCAGGGGTGTCGAATTCCTGGTACCCCTGGTCCAGTCCAAGTGTTGGAGGTGGAGGTGGCACCTGATTTTGGGGACGTTGGTTTTGCGCTCTGATGTTTGGGTGAATAACTAGAACGCTTAGAACTCCCAGGATCATTAACGCTAACGCAACTAATCGGGTCAGGTTGAAGTTCCTCATAGCAATCACCTCACGTTCGTGCTAAGCGAGCAAGTTTCGTGATCTAAATGACCCCAAATGAACATCGCCGATGCAAAAAAAAGACAGAGCGGTTCCGGGTCTTATTACCAAAGGAGCACGACTGTTTTTAGACTGAGCCAGGTAACTCGAACTTTTGCGCGAGAGTCTACAAGGATAGCCTCGATTTGCGCAACGAAACGAATTGCCTCAAATAAATTGAAATGACGGAGATTAACTCCGCAAGGTTAACGCTCCGCAGCGCGGTGGAAAATCAAGTACGACGAGGAAGGAGCTGAAACTGCTGAGCCAAACCGTGAGAGTATGGGCTCACACAATCCGTTTGATTCGATTAAATTAGCTGAGAAAGTGTAGCCCAGATGTACTTCTCGCACTCTTCAATCTCGGCAAAATCTCGGCAAGCAAAAACGGTCTGAGGTGAGCAGTGCTTGTAACTTATTGAAAGAGGCAGATATTGGTAGAAGGGGGCGGGACCGAACCGCCGACCTTGGGGTTATGAAAGCGCCTTTGGGGTTTTGCAGATTTCGACATCGAGTCACATAACTTTAACATTTCTTACAACTTGCCGCCGTTACTGGACAATCTAGAATTGCACGACCCGCCATATTTGGCGGCAGTTTTTCTGCGTAGAGTCCACCATCTCTTAGTGAGACGGACGGAGACCAAGTCACCCCGGCTGGAACTTCAGTAGGCCCAAACTGAATTTGGGCAGTATCGGTAGAAAACAATTGAGCCTGGGTGGTGATTGCCGAGAGGAGCAACAACCCAGTAAATACTGTGAATTTGATTTCATATCTAATATGCATATTGAAATTGCTAACGCCCGAATTAACCCGCGCCGAGCGTGCAGCATTCAAGCAATGACGGAATGAACTATCTATCTGACCATGAATGCGGGCCACCGCTTCCAGAGGCTTCTGAATTGAGTCTGCTTCGTTTAGCGTCGGAATAATGATTGAGAGCGCGGGGCGCTCGGTTTTCATTTGCTTGGTCATCCCATTGTCTCAGGGTAATAGGGTGATGTGTAGTGTCTCTTTAGAGACACTACATTAGGTAGACTGATCTAGCATATACAATCCCAGATGCAAGCAATGCACGAAAGAACCAAACGTGCTCTTGTTTTTGTTTACAACGCCGATAGCGGCCCCTTTAACTCTGCGACCGATATGGCCCATAAGATACTTTCTCCTCACACGTACGAATGCAATCTCTGCGCGCTTACTTACTCGACATTTGGAATGCGGGGGACTGGAAGAAATTTCTCGAGACGCTTGCAAGACCTTTCGAGTTTTTACACGCAGACGAACTGAAAAGGCTTTATTCCATCTCTGGTGTGCCATTGCCTGCGATTTTTGAGAAGGAAGGAGAGCAGCTTGAACTTTTGATCGATGCGGATTCAATCAACGCGTGCTTGACGATCGCTGATTTGAAACGACTCGTTACCGACAAACTAAAGAATCTCACGTCATTTTCCCCAACCGCACCGGAGTCTAACTTTTCGTAGCGAAGCTCAACCGCGGCGTACGACGATATACGGCTGATTCGTCAACTCCTTTGAGAACCCCGGATACATCAGCGTCCTCCCTGTTGTGGTCTTAACTTCGAAATAATATTGCAGAGGATAAACAGAGTCAGTATAGGCGCCGGGAATTGTCGTGTGATAGTGGTGTTGGCCACGGTCCATCGCAGCAACCATGAATCGTTCGGCCTGGTTTACATGTCGGTAA
>Ga0137366_10000670_pt1 | contig 23468 bp, 17 predicted proteins | sample SagtaG_8_FD_104938 | JGI IMG/M metagenome (GOLD analysis project Ga0137366, IMG submission 104938) | Vadose zone soil microbial communities from Sagehorn Ranch, Mendocino, California, USA - Sage1_L_60_16 metaG | ecosystem: Environmental > Terrestrial > Soil > Vadose zone | place: USA...
ATTGCGGCCCGACTACGATGATGCCATGGCCTACCTAAATCTTGTGTACCGCGAAAGGGCAGATCGAGAGTGCGATACGCCGGAGCAAAGCGCAGCCGATACCAAATCCGCCAACGAGTGGTCTGACAAGGTTATGGAAGTGCGTAAAGTCCGGTCTGAAAAGCAGGCGAACAAGTCCACAGGAATCACGCTGGATCAGCCGAAATAGACGCGCGGCAGCAGAATGATGCGCCACAGCCTCTCTTTGTGAGAGGCTTTTTTATTGTGCTTCGCGAAAGCTGTGAGGTATGACCGCCAGCGCCGATTTGCGGGCTCGAAGCTCATTGCTCATGGCTTGGGAAATGGATCCGGCACGCAAAAATATTTGGTCCGAATTCCGCCGGCATGACACACCCATATTCGGCAAGCAGCGTCCGAAATTCAGGTTCCTTGTCCACGATGTATCCCGCCTGAAACAGCCAGATTTGGCGGCCTTCATCAAGCTGATGGTTCTGAGCAAGTGTTCGCTCCAACTCACGCATCTGATCAGGGAATGTGTCTGCGCGAAAGACCCACAAGGGTGGAAGCAAGGTGAGTGACTGGTAGTCTCCGCAGTCAGATGGCAGGAAAAGTTGGAATGGTGGTGTGGTCTGCACCACATTCTTGTGGCAAATGTAGTAGCCGGCCAGCAGGCCGCTTTCGTAGTCAGCGAGAATGATCGAATGTGGCGGGACAGAGGCGTGGATCCAACCCGCCGCGGCATGCATGAAGGCCTTTCTTTGATGCTTTGCCGGAATATAGGCCCCAGCCGGAGCAATCGTGAAATTGCAGATCGCAAGCGCCACGGCCATTGCGGTCGGCCTCATCCATCTGGATCGTAACCTCCCCCTTGCCAGAATGGTTGCAATCGCCGGCATGGCGAAAATCGCCAGATAAGAATTGTGCCGGCTGGCGCCATAAGGATAAGTACCCGCCAAAGCAGCGCCGCAGTTGACGACGAACGGCAGGAGGAACAGCAGACCTAGTTGCCTCGGGCTGGGATTTTTGCTTTGCGGCGATTGCGCCTTCCGCAGCAGGAGAACGATTGCAGCAAAGAAAAGCCCCATGCCCACAATCGCCATCGCGCCCTGGCTGAACAGAAAACGAAAGACACGGATGTTAGATTTCAAAACGAAGCCGAGCGCGTTCTCCTGGCCGCGCTGAAAAAGGGAGCCTCGCAAATAGGATTCCGCCACATGCTGCACCATTCCGAGTTTGCGGATGAGTGTGATATGCGTCTTCCAGAAGAAAGCAGCCATGGCAACGCCGCCGACCTGTCCTGCCGCCCACGTCCCCAACCCCAAAGTGCGCGGGCGAAGAGAACGAATACGCAGCAAGCCATAGCAGCCGACACATAGCGCGAATATCAGTGCGCAATAATGCGTCATCAACGCGAGATATAGGCACAGGATCGAGACCAGCGTGAGCACGGGAGAGTCTTCCATCAAGCCGCGGTCAAGGAAGTAAAGAGTGGCCGCCATGAATGCCATGACCAGCGCGTATTGCCGGACCTCGAACGACAGGTAAATTAGCGCTGGGGAAAAAAGAAAGAGCGAAAGTGCGATGATCGCGGTGCAGGAATCGGTGACCCGCCGGAGCCAGGCATAAACCAGCCAGCCCGCGGTGGTCCCTGCAATCACAGAAGGAATGCGCAGAAAGAATTCAGTATTTGAAATCAGTCCCCAGTAGTGCAGAAGGATGATCAGCAGTGGTGGGTGCGCAGTGCGGAGACTTGCGTTGTACGTCGCGATGAACGAAGGCTGCAACGAGAACAGATAGTGCATGGCCTCGTCAGCGTTCAGGAACCTGGAGTGCGCGCCTGCAAGACGGACTAGGAATCCCACCAAGATCAACCCAGCTGGAGCGCTGGCAGCAAGACGCTTCCTCCACGCAGCTTGCGAGGCTGAGTTAGACTCCGGAGTGGATGGCATAACGTGAGAAGTCCTATAGTACGTTAGGTGACTGTGGGTGAGTGCTCTATGGCTGAGTGGCAAGCTCCAACCACTAACCGGTAGAGGCCACGTAACAGTCTTCGAACGGTATCGCTTCACGGGCTGCGGAAAAAGCCGTGAATGCTTGGGCCATCGTGGAAGATCGGCTCTTCAGAGACTGTGTCACAACCTCCGGACTGAACAAAAAGTGGATAAGCGCGTTACGATTCTAGCGGCGAAGCGGCGCGAGAATACAGACCACGGCGCAAGCCGTGGGTAGAAGGTGGTAGAAGAGCAAGCGCCGAGGGTGCGAAAGAGAAGTTGCGACACAGTCTCTTCAGCGAGCGTATGAGTCAGCAACGACCAACGAGCTGTAGCCCCCTGAGGGGTGCGAAGAATCCGTGCAAATGAAACAACCGGAGAGCAAGGTAAAGTTCGGAATGAATGCGGGGCTTTAGCCCCTGTGGGTGCGAAGAGTTTAAGTAACAACGCTCGGGCTGCCAAAATTAACCACGAACCGCTGCTCCTCCAATGTTCAAAAAAATCCTAATTGCCAATCGCGGAGAAATTGCAGTCCGAGTGGTCCGGGCTTGCAGTGAGCTCGGAATTCTGTCAGTCGCAATCTACTCCGACGCGGACCGCGCTGCCCTGCATGTCCTTAAAGCCGATGAGGCGTATCACGTGGGCCCCACGCCAGCCTCCGAATCGTACCTGGATATCGAGCGCATCATCGCTACCGCACGGCAGTGCGGAGCCGAAGCCATCCATCCTGGATATGGATTTCTTTCTGAGAATGCAGACTTTGCTCGCGCCTGCGCGGGGGCAGGAATCAAATTCATTGGGCCGCCGGCAAACGCAATCGAACTCATGGGTTCGAAAACACGAGCGCGGCAACAGATGGAAAAGGCCGGAGTGCCATTCGTGCCGGGAACCTCGCGCGGCGTCGAATCAATTGACGAAGCCCGAGAAGTGGCGGAACAGCTTGGCTATCCGGTGATGTTGAAAGCGGCCGCCGGGGGTGGCGGCAAAGGCATGCGACTGGTCGAGAACGCGGTAGGGATGGCATCGTCACTCGAAGCCGCCCAAAGTGAGGCTCAGCGCGCCTTTGGCAACAATGAAGTGTATCTGGAAAAAGCCATCACAAATCCCCGCCACATTGAAATTCAAGTGCTCGCGGACGAGCATGGAAATTGTGTTCATCTCGGCGAGCGTGAGTGCTCGATTCAGCGCCGCCATCAGAAGGTCCTGGAAGAATCGCCCTCTCCGGCTGTGAACGCCGCGATGCGCCAAAATATGGGCCAGATCGCAGTCAAGGCAGCCATTGCGGTTCGCTACGCGAATGCAGGGACCATCGAATTTCTTGCCGACGCGAGCGGCAATTTCTATTTCCTGGAAATGAACACTCGGCTGCAGGTTGAGCATCCGGTCACGGAACTCGTCTGTGGCGTTGACTTGGTGCATTTGCAAATTCGCACTGCCGCTGGCGAAAGACTTCCATTTTTGCAAAAGGACATCCAACCACGCGGGCATGCCATCGAATGCCGCATTTATGCGGAAGATGAAAATCATTTTCCGAGTCCGGGGCAAGTCACAGCACTTTCAGAGCCCGCCGGGCCGGGCATACGCCTGGATAGCGGCATTTACGGAGGATGGACGGTTCCGGTTGCGTACGATCCGCTGCTTGCAAAGCTGATCGGGTACGGGGAGAGCCGTCAGCAAGCGATTGGCCGTTTGCGACGCGCACTTGACGAGTGTTTCGTCGGCGGGATCAAAACCAACTTGCCGTTATTCCGGCGAATTCTTTCCGACCCTGTATTCGTGGCGGGAGAAACCGACACAGGATATTTGGGACGCTTGCCGCAAACGGATGCCGCAATATCCGAGAGCGACGAGGAGGTTGCCGCAATTGCTGCCGCGCTTTTTGCAAGTATGCAACCGCGAAACAATGGGCAGGACACTCTTGGTGTGGGGCAGACGTCCTGCTTGTCCAGTCAGGCCGCGGCATCAGATTGGAAGAGAGCTGCGCGGACGGAATCGCTCCGATAATCAAGCATGCGTTACCAGGTTGACATTCACGGCAAGACTCATCAGCTCGTTCTTGAGAAGGCGTCCGCTCCGCAGCAGCCAGACCGCTGGGTATGCCGGCTGGGCGGGCACGAGATCGTGATGGACGCGGTGCAGACTGGCGCGGACACTCTCTCCATCGTCATAGACGGAAAGTCATTCGAAATACGGCGCGAAAACGCCGGAGAGACTCCGCGGGTTTTCGTTCACGGCAGGCAGTTCCAAGTAACGCTTCAGGACGCGCGGTCGCTCAAAAGCAGGAGACGAGCAGGACCAATCGATGCAGGACCGCTAAGGCTTACGGCTTCCATGCCCGGGAAGGTCGTGCGAGTGCTTGCCAAAGAGGGCGACATCTTGCACGCTGGCATGGGCATTGTCGTAGTCGAGGCCATGAAGATGCAGAACGAACTCCGCTCGCCGAAGGAGGGGACGCTGAAGAAGATGTTGGCGCGAGAGGGGATGAACGTGAATGCCGGGGATGTAATGGCGATTTTGGAGTAGCCAGATCGGTGGATTATGCCTGGAGGCCTCAATTTTACGTAGAGACGTAGCTTGCTACGTCTCGCATCGAAGTGGCTTCACATCAAACATTGGAAGCAACGCTCCTACCCGTGAGGTCAGTTGCTGGTGCCAGATTTGTCCAGCAGTTTCTGCGCGTAATAGTTGTCAATCTTCGCCTGGTTGCGCATGACTTCGTAATAGGCTGCCTTCAGCAGTTGTTCGCGGTGGTCCTGCAATTGGGAGCGAATTTCCTGTTCCACCCGCGGATCAGAAAGCTCGCGCTGTCCAGCCAGCTCAAGCGCAATCAGTTTCACAATTTGAAAGCCACCGACCTGCTTGGTTGCAGGATTGGCCAGTGGAATGATCGGCGTGTACTGTCCCGGCTTCAACTTAACGACGCTCTCGCGGGTAGCGGCGTCAGTCTGCTTCAGCGCCGACTCCGGAGCAATCCCAACATCTCCGCCGTTTGCCGCAGTAGCGCTGTCCTCGGAGTAAGTCATGGCCAGGCTGGAGAAGTCCTCACCGGCTTGCAAGCGGGTCAACACAGTCTCGATTTTCCTGCGAGCTTCGACCTCATTGCGCGCCTTGTTTCCACTGTCCTGGCCTTGCGCACCTGGGGAAGCGGTCACCAGGATGTGTGCCAGATGATAGCGCGGCTCGATCAGGTTGAACTCAGACTTGTGCTGATTGTAATAACCCGAAATGTCCTGCGGACCGATGTTGATCTTGGACGTGATTTCCTTATGCAGGACCTTCTCCGCCGTCAGCGTGCGGCGAATGTCGTGGCGGAAATCATCGAGTGAAAGCTTGCGCTCACTCAGGCGCTGGGCAAATTCGCTGGCGCTGTATGGAGACTTTATCTCGTTGAGTTTGCGATCCACTTCTTCATCGGTCGCCAGCAAGCCAAGCTTCGCCGCGCGGTGCATGAGAATCTCATTCTCAATCAGCTCGCGCAGAATGCTCAGGCGAAGACTGGTCCCCTGCTCATCGCTCAACGGCTGTGTGGACCCCGCAGTCTGGCTCTGAAAATATTTCTCGACGTCAGCGCGATATATCTTCTGACCGTCCACGGTCGCGGCAACATCGTCGCCGACACTTTTCAAACCGCAAGATGCTGCCAGGCCTGCCAGCACTAAGAGCAACGGCAGCGCGCAGACTTTCTTCACGACAATTGAACCCAATTCGTTCTCCATTTGCGGGCGTTTCATCGGGCGATGTTTGAGCCGCCTGTTCCTGCGGTCGCCGCAGTCGGGGCTGCCGGATGCGTGGGAGCAGAGAGACCTGCCTGCTTTAGCGCGCTATCAAAAATTCCGCGAAGTTCGGCCGCCGGACGGGCCCCATCAATAAGCTGCCCATTGACGAACATGGCGGGTGTGCCATTAACGTCTAAGGCTTCGCCTTCCTTCACGGATTCCTTCACGGCGCGGTCATCTTGGGCTTTCACACAAGCCTGCAGCTTGTCCTTATCCACTTTGAATTTTCCTGCTTCATCAACCGTGATGCGATCAAGCGCGGCGAATTGATTGTCCAACCCCTTCTCCGAATTCACGACGTCGCGATGCGCGTGAATATAGTCGGCAAAGTCCCAATAGGCGTCACCGTTCTGTGCAGCAAGGCAATCCGCATCCACCGCGGCGTGAATCGCCCACGGATGAATCTCCGATAGCGGGAAATCTTTGTAGATGAAAGCTATGCGGTCGCCATATTCCTTCAAAAGCTGGGGGAACAGCGTCTGGTGGGCGTGCGAACAGTAAGGACACTGGAAATCGTCGTAATTCACGACGACAACTTTCGCATTCGGATTTCCGCGTACCGGGCGTCCCTTCACATCGATCTTTTTCATGACCTCGGCGTAAGGGTCCTGGCCCAAGTCCATCTTGGTCATGCGCATCAGCGTCTTCTGGTCTTTCGAAAGCAGAAAATCGTAGTTCTGCTTGTGACCTTGGTCGTCGAAAGTGACCGTCAGAGCGTCGTAATTTGGAAAGTCGCTCGAATGTGGAGCGGAAATTGCAACCTTCACACCTGGAGGAAGTTTGTAGGTAAATCGCAACTGCCGCTCGATTTTTTGATTGAGCTCATTCGGCGCCTGGGCCGAGCAGCCAAGACAGATCAGTAGAACCAGAGCAAATGTGTGCTTCAAACATTTCACCAGAAACCGCATCAGCATTGGGGATAATCGAATGCCCGATTATCTCACAGACCGTGACGGCATCCCCGCCTGTGCAAGCGATAAAAGGCGGGAGTTCTTGAGGTCAAGGCCGGTGCGATTTATGCGAATTTGTTGATGGGGAGCGGCGCGGCTATCTGATCGGGCGCGAGCAGCGTATTCATCGAACCAGAGCGGAAACCCTCAAGGTCGAGCGTGACAAACTTAAACCCCAGCGACTTGAAGACGCGTGTGAATTCCGCCGCCATTTCTGAGGTGAAAGCGCGGTTCATTTCTTCGCGGGCAATCTCGATGCGGACGATCTGCCCGTGATGGCGCACACGGAATTGCCGAAAGCCAAGCCCCCGAAGATAGTCTTCGCCCTGCTCGACTGCGCTTAATGCCGCCGTGGTGACAGGCTGGCCGTATTCGATGCGGGAAGAAAGACAGGCCGAAGCAGGCTTGTCCCAGATGCGAAGGCCGGCTTCGCGTGCTAAGTCACGGATTTCTTTCTTGGCGAGACCGGCCTCAAGTAATGGCGCTGCCACTCGATGCTTCGAGGCGGCAACCTGCCCCGGACGGAAATCGCTCTTATCGTCGAGATTCACTCCGTAAGCGATGGTCTGAAATCCGCGGGCGCCCGAAAATCCCTCTATCACGGTGAAGAGCTCGTCCTTGCAGTGAAAGCATCGCGAAGAATCATTCCGGACGTATTCCGGCCGGTCGAGTTCTTCGGTGCGAATGATCTCCAGCGGGATGTCATGTTCGCGAGCGAAAGCGACAGCGTCTTCAAGCTGAAACCGCGCCAGGCTTGGCGAATCGGCGATAACGGCCAGCATGTCGCTTCCGAGTTCCTGATGACAAGCCCAGGCGAGGAATGCGGAGTCTGTGCCGCCGGAGTAGGCGACCAGCGTGCGGCACAGCGAGCGAAGGTGCTGGTTCAGAGCGGAACGCTTTACCATCAGTTCGGGAACAAGAGTCACAGGGATATCTTACGACGACACGGTCGGGCCGGACAGGCTAAGGGAAATCCGGTAGTGGCTAAAAGCGCAGTACCGGAGATCCTGGGTGGGCGACACCAGTTTTGCTAGTCTCCGCCGATGCACCTGAATGGTGTAAAATGGTGCCACGGCGCAAACAAAACAGGTCCGCCGGACCGTGACGCTCCCGGCGCAGGTTGCCAAGCAGATTGATGGCATGGCGAAACGACGTCGTCTAAGCGATAACCGAATCCTGGTTGAACTCATTGAGGATGGCATCGAAGCCCGCAAGCAGAAAGAGCGGGCTTTCTTCCAGTTGGCTGAACAATTCCGCACGGCAGATGATTCGGCAGAGGTAAAGCGCCTTGGGGGCGAGTTGGGAAAATTCGTATTCGGTGAGTAATGCCGCATATCGAGATCTGGGCACGGTTCCCCGCAGCGATCCGAGAGCACCTCATCGAGCGCATGCGCGATCGCAAGATCAGCATCGAGGACCTCAATCGCCTGCGAATTTGGCTCGGATCAAAGCCGAACGTGCCTGAAGGTCGTTGGTAGAAAGATTTCGGCTCCTTCAAACTTTGTGGCGAAGGCGTCTACCCGAAAACATTTCTGCTTCCCGGCCAAGTTGCTACAGGCCGACGGCTCTGAAGTGTGCCGTTCCGGCCTCAGAACAGCCGCTCGCTCCGTCTCAGGTTCCCGAATGCGCCCACATTCGCCAATGAGAATGTGAAGCGGTATTGATTCTCATTGCGCACAGAGGCAAGCGCAAAACGGCGATACTCGACGTTCACGCCGCAGCAATCCCAGTTATACGCGAGCTCGGCAGAACCGTATTGGAGCTGATTCAGCCGTGCATCGAATCCAAGATTGACAGCGCCGCTGAATCCGCGCTTGTTGAGGCTGCCATACCCCAGGACAGAGCGGAACTGATTGAATTTTTGCGCGATCGGTGTCGTGCTCGAAGTCGAGATTTCTCCCGGAGTGTGCAGCAGCGCGTTGCCGGCGCCAATCGTAAACAGTCCGAAATGGTGATTGAACAATATGGTGCTGGTATTCACGCGTCCGGCGCGAAAATCATAATCGGCGTCCCACTCGATGTCGCTGCGCGTGTTCAAAGAAACCCGTAGGCGGGAAATCAGCGGAGAGAGCCGGCGCTCGTCGGTGAGAAATGCGATTCCGGTCAGGTCAACTGTACTGGTGAGCACGTTGCGTCGGCCTGGCACTAGCGCGCCACCGAAAGTCGGATCAAGAAAATATTTCTGCGCCAGTTCCCAGGTCACGATTTCACGAGTCGACGGGCCTTGCTGGCAGGGACGCTGAGCGGTAGCAGACGAATGCTCCCAAGGGATGCGGCTGGGCGGAGGCGCTCCGCCGATAATCAATGCAGGCATTCCTTCCGAAGGGCACTTCTCCGGCTCAGAGGACGTGCGCTTCGCATAGAGACGATTGACGAGTGCGTACTCGACCTCGTTCGTGTCGCTGAGAATGTCGCGGTCATCAAAGCGCAAGATCTGGGAGAAGTTTTCGACCCCGGTCACGAAAGTGTAATTTATGCGCGACTCGATGACGTGTTTCCACTTGCGTCCGAGGAATTCCCTATCGAAAACGCGATCAAGGGCCGGGGGGCGCACTTGCACCTCCCCCTGCAGCGACTTGCGATTGATGGTCTTGGATAAAGCCGTTCCCACGTCGGTAAGCGCGATTCCGCCCGAAGGCACCAGTTGCTGCGTGTAAATAGTGTCGCGCGCGGAAATCTCAGGACGAAAGCTCCAGCCCTTGACCAGTAAAGGGAGCGATAGCGAGGGGCCCAGATCGAAGCGGCCAACCAGGGGCGCAGTTCTGAACGAGGGCTCACTGCGCGACAGGCCTTCGGCGTCAAAGTCGAATCCGCCGTGGAAAGGAGAGTTCCACAATTGTTGGTCCACGCTTGTAGCTTCAACACCCGGCGCATGCAGGATCGTAATCACGTCACCTTTCAGTGCGCTCTGAAAGTTCTGGTAGCGGCTGGTGCTGGCGTTGAGAAACAGGCTTCCGGTTGTGTTGGAGAGAAAGGCGGTAGACCGGACTTCTGAGTTGACTGCCTGCGCGAAGACATCACTGAAAGCAAGACGGAACACGTAAGAGCTCAGGTAATCAATGTTGGCGACAGCGCGAACGTTGTGTTGGAACGCTCCCTCGGAATTAAGCCGGACTTCACTGCCGCCCTGGTTGGAGACGCACGTTGTAGCCCCATTCGTACAATTCGCACTCTTCACGCCGCGATCGAGGACGCTGAAGAAAGTGAGATCAGCAAACGAATTTTCGGTCGGACGCGCGCGAAATTCCCCATCGGGCGCCCACCCGCGTTTTGAAAAATATTCCGCACCGGCCAGCAGGTCCATGTCACGACGAATGGCCCAGAAAACGGATTCGCCCACGGTATAACCGCGCGTTGAGGAACGACCGATATTGGGAATGAGGAACCCAGACTGCCGCGGAGCCTTCTGAACCGGGTGAGTCGCAAAAGGAAGATAGAGGACCGGTATCCCCTCCAGACGAAAATTCGTCCGATAAATCTTCGCATTGCCTCCGGCTTCAACATCAACCTTGTGAGCGGCAAACAGCCACTTTGGACGCGGCAACTCGCAGGTCGTTATGGTTCCGTCGGTGACAATGTAGTGGTCAGGTCCGGGCTTTTCGACTAAGCGGCCATGAAAAAAGAAAGCGTTTGACCCAGTCAGGACGTTGCGGTTGTTGCGAAGCTTCACACCGATGGTACCCGTCACGTCCTCGAACTTGCCGCTTTCGCTTTGCAGGTTGTAGGTACCACGAGCGGCTTCGATATGTTCATCGCTAGGGCCGCCTTCGAGCACGAGGTGGCCTTCGGCCTGGGCCTCTCCGGAATCTTCGTTGTAGGTAACTCGGTCGGCCAATAGCGTGTACACGCCATACAGAATCCTGACTTTGCCTTCCAACTTGTAAACCGAGCCGTCTTTCTCCTGCTTGATGGCTTCAATGGTCACTGGAATTGATGATTTTTGGGGAGATTGGGGGAGAGTTTGTGTCGAAGCTGAACTGGGAAGCAACTGGCTGGTAACTAACCGAGGCGTGAGTAGCAGATGACAAACCACTGCCGCCGTGATAACCAAGCTTGTACGAGCTCGCATCGGGAGCGCACGCAGTCCAGACGCCGGACTTGCGTGAAGGTAGCACGTTCCTCACTGCTGAGGCAAAGAAGCACGAGCAATATCAGGCATGGATCCACTGGAAGGACAATTCGAGCCCGAACTGAAGCCGGCATATTTCGATCCCGATGCGCTCGATATGAGCGAGCAGCAATTTGCGGCAAGCCTGGAAGCCGAGATCGAGAAGCCGGCGTTTGTGGTGGATGACGAGGATCCCGCTAAAGAGATACCGGTGGCCGATGGTCTGCTCCCGACTCCATCCAATTGTGGGGACAGCCGCCCTCGGCTGTCCGATCGAGCGGAGCTCGATGACCCGGTTTCGGAAGGAGATCCCTTAAATACTTCGGGAAATACCGACTGCGCTCCCGACTGGCGCGATCAGGTCAGCGCCAAGGTGAACAAGTACAAATCGAGCAAAGCGCCGAAAGTGCGCTATCCGTCGCTGCAATTGCAGTTTGACCCTCCGGCACCGCGCCGACGTTGGGGAATAGACATCGAGCCCGATCTGCCGGTTGAAACTCCGATGAGAGACGTGGAAATTCCCCAGGCGCGACAAGTACCCCAGGCGTTCGTCTCTCTGGAGGCAACCGCGCGAATACTCGAATTTTCCCGGTCTGTGCCTCCGCCCGTGATACAGGACGAACTCGCAGAACCGATGCTTGATCGACCGCGAATCGTGGAGGCACCTGCGTTACTGCCGCCACCCCCCGCGTTGGGTGGGATTCTGATCGAAGAAACGACTGAGCAGGAACCAGAGCGGCGTCCCGGTTTCGACATGCCGTTGCAATCGGCGACGCTTTCGCGCCGCATGCTGGCAGGAGCCGTTGATGGTTTGTTTGTTGCTGGAGCATTAACGATATTCGGGTACGCTTTCCTTCGGTTCAATGGCCCAATTCAACAATGGAAACTGGCGCTGCAAGTTACAGCAACACTGGTGGCGATCTTGTGGCCCGCATACCAGTATGCGTTCCTGGTTTTTACCGGAACCACGCCGGGGCTGCGTCTGGCTCACCTCGGCGTAACTCACTTCGACGGCACACCAGTTTCGCGAAGCCTGCGGCGCTGGCGCGTACTGGCATCGTTGCTCTCCTGCGTCTCACTCGGTCTTGGGTACGCCTGGTGTTTCCTGGACGAAGATCAGCTCTCCTGGCACGATCGCATTAGCAGAACCCATTTGGCTCCAGCAAATCCGGCCCATCATTCCTAAGCTGGATATGCTAAATTCCTAGAACCACGCGCGATCACCTTCGTTCAATGTCAAGCACTCCCAACAACAATCGGCGGCCGGCAGTCAAAGTATTTGTCGCAACCACTGTCCTGCTGAGCTTCATCTCCTTCTGGCGCGCCGCGGCTATAGTCCTGTCTGACCTCGGTTCTTCGGCCTACTACGTCGGTGGAGATGCGGAAAAGGTCATCGGTAAGAGCGCGCCCTGGTTCATTCTCGCCGTAATGTTATTCGCGAACTGCGTCCGCGCTCTCTATATCGAGTCGACCAGCATGTTCGTTCGCGGGGGCGTTTATCGTGTCGTCCGCCGCGCCATGGGGGGCACGCTCGCGAAGTTCTCGGTTTCTGCATTGATGTTTGACTACATCCTGACTGGCCCAATCAGCGGAGTTTCCGCTGGGCTTTACCTCACGGGCCTGCTGAATGGATTACTCCAGCGTGCGCATTGGCATTTCAGCATTCCGCAGAACGCGGGCGCCGCTGTTTTCGCGGTGATGGTCACCATATATTTCTGGTGGAAAAACACGCAGGGCCTTCACGAATCCAGCCAGAAAGCTCTGCAGATCATGAGCGTGACCACGGTGATGGTGGTGATCCTAATCATCTGGTGCACCGTCACTGTGTTGCATGGGCCTTTTCAGCTCCCGCCGAGCCCGTTCAAGTATGGAATCATCCTCGACCACGAATCGCTGGGATGGCTGCACTCATTGAAGGACAGCTGGATCAGCCATCTGACCATGTTCATCATGTTTGTCGGTTTCGGTCATTCCGTGCTGGCAATGAGCGGCGAAGAGACATTGGCGCAGGTCAATCGCGAGATCGCACATCCCAAGCTGAGGAACTTGAAAAAAGCGGCGGTTGTGATCGGTATTTACGCGCTGCTGTTTACCGCGCTCACGTCCTTCTTCGCGGTCATGATCATTCCCGATAATGTGCGTCCCCAATATTTCGGCAATTTGATCAGTGGGATTGCCATGCACCTGTGGGGTCCGCCATGGGCTAAGCTGATTTTTCAGGGCTTCGTTGTCATTGTCGGTGTGCTGATTCTTTCTGGCGCGCAGAATACGTCCATTGTTGGCGCGAACGGTGTCCTCAATCGAGTGGCCGAGGACGGCGTGCTCACCGATGCATTCCAGAAACCGCATCCGCGTTTTGGTACGAGCTATCGCATCATCAATCTGGTGGTTGGGATGCAGTTGCTGACCATTGTCCTCACTCGCGGAAATGTCTTTACGCTTGCCGGGCTATACGCATTCGGGGTGGTGTGGAGCTTCGCCATGATGGCGTTGGCTGTGCTGGTATTGCGCTATACCGAGCCGGCAAAACGTGAATGGAAGGTGCCCGGAAATATTCCGCTTGGCAAAGGCCGCGAACTGCCTCTCGGCGTAATTCTGATTGCGGCCGTGCTGTTCATCACGGCGCTGGTGAACTTCTTCACTAAATATCAGGCGACCATCGGCGGTGTCACCTTCAGTCTGATTTTCTTTGGCCTCTTTACGTATTCCGAGCGCCGCGTGGCGAGAGAACGAGCGGGAAAGCCGGAAAGCCTTGACCAATTCCGCGTCTATGGCAACGAAGAGCCTGAGAACGAAACCCTCGGCGTAAGGCCAGGCAACATTGTGGTTGCGGTGCGGGACCCTAAAAACCTCTATTACCTGCGGGAAGTGCTCCGTAGAACTGACACAAACAAGCAGGACGTCGTGGTCATGACTGCGCGCTTGTATCATCGCGACTCATTCGGGGACACCTCGCTCGAAACCGGCCAGGTTTTTGATCACTACGAACAGGAATTGTTCACGGCCGCAGTGGCTGCCGCGGAAAAAGAGGGTAAGCCGATCTCGCTCCTTGTGGTTCCGGCCACGAATGTTTTTGATTCGATCGTGGTAACCGCCCAAAGGCTGGAGTCGAGCCGGATTGTCTGCGGCCTTTCCAATAAGCTGGCACCGGACGAGCAGGCCAAGCTCACCGGTGACGCATGGGAACGCCTCCCGGAACCCAAGCCTCGTCTGGTGATGGAAGTGCGTCTGCCGAACGGCGTGGCTCGCGAATACTACCTAGGTCCGCACACTCCCCGTCTCCGCGAACAGGATCTCGATCTGCTTCACCGGCTTTGGCTGGAAATTACCTCAGATCCACGTTTCGCGGGCGCGCACCACTATCACGTGATCGCCGTGGCTCTGGAAGAATTGGAGTGTGAGCTTAGGAGCGAGAGGCGGCCTGAAGTTTTGGACAAGCTCTGGCGTGAACTGCAGAAGCGCCCGGATGCAGAAAGTTGATTTCCGAGGTGCTTGGTTCGACGAGTGTTCGCGCCGGAAGCAAACTACCTACGAACATTTCTCGCTGCTTGCAGGCGCATCTTCCACGCAAGTAGAATCATTTCGACGTTGAATCCCGCCACTTGGCGGGAGCGGGGGACCCGCAACGGAATATCGGGGACCCCGGAACGCCCGGTTTTGGCGTTCTGGGACAGAATTCCGACGGGGCGAATCCGTTAGGCCGGCCCAACCGGCGCGCGGTAGGACACCTTTCAGTCCGAGCCCGACAGCTAACCTCGCAAACGCAGAAGGGAGCGCTCGCCCCGCTGTCCGGCCGAGTCTGATGCAAGTCTCACAAGATAGTTCCAGTTCCAGGGGCATGACCCCTTCGACGCGGGTATTGGTCGCTTCGAGCGCCATGCTCGCGTTCATTTCTTTCTGGCGGGTAGCTGCCATCGTTCTTAACGATATGGGTTCGTCGGCCTTCTACGCCGGCGCAATTTCCGAACACTTCGTCGGCAAGACAGCGCCCTGGTTCGTTCTCGCCATCATGCTGCTTGCAGGCACGGTGGCCGCTCTCTATATCGAGAGCTGTGGCATGTTCGTGCGTGGCGGCGTGTACCGCGTGGTCAAGGAGGCGATGGGTTCGACCCTGGCCAAGTTCTCCGTCTCTGCGCTGATGTTCGACTACATTCTGACCGGGCCGATCAGCGGCGTGTCGGCGGGCTTGTATCTGGTGGGCCTGTTGAACGAGCTGCTGAAGCATTTTCATTCTCGCTCCGTTCTTCCCATGAACGGCGGCGCAGCGGTGTTCGCCATCGTGGTCACGATTTACTTCTGGTGGGAAAACATCAAAGGTATCCACGAATCGAGCGAAAAAGCCCTTCGCATCATGTACGTGACCACCGTCATGGTGGTGCTGATGGTGGCTTGGTGCTGTTACACACTCTTTGTGCGGGGCGCACATCTTCCTCCCTGGCCTCACCTCTCGAACATCAACTACCTGACCGGAGAGCACGGCGGCGCGCTCGGCTTCCTGCATAATTCTTCGCTGCCACACAAAATTGCGCTCATCGGCATTCTGATTGGGCTGGGCCACTCCGTTCTCGCCATGAGCGGCGAAGAAACCATGGCCCAGGTCTATCGCGAAATCGAGCATCCCAAACTTCCGAACCTGAAGAAGGCCGCTACCGTCATTTTTTTCTATAGCTTGGTCTTCACCGCAGGCGTGGCGTTCTTCGCCGTGATGATCATTCCTGACTCGGTGCGTGCTGGATTTCAGGACAATCCCATCGGCGGTCTCGCGATGTATCTGGCTGGCCCGTTGCCGTTGCGGCTTGCGTTTCGCGGCTTCGTCGTAGTGGTAGGTGTCCTCATGCTGGCTGGGGCGGTGAACACGGCAATTGTCGGCTCGAACGGCGTTTTGAATCGAGTCTCCGAGGACGGAATTCTCCCCGAATGGTTTCGCCGGCCGCACAAGAAGTTTGGAACGTCGCATCGCATTCTTAATCTCGTGGTCGCGCTGCAGTTGCTCACTATCATTCTCAGCCGCGGCGATATTTTCATCTTGGGCGAGGCCTACGCGTTCGGCGTTATGTGGAGCTTCTCCATGAAGGGCCTGGCAGTCCTTGTTCTGCGATATAAAGAGCCTGGCAAGCGCGATTATCGCGTTCCGCTGAACTTCCACGTTGGAAAGACAGAAATTCCGCTTGGCCTCGCGCTCATCACAGTAACCTTGACTGCGCTGTGCATTATCAATCTGTTCACAAAAGAAGTGGCGACGATTTCCGGCATCGCCTTCACGATTGTGTTTTTTGCGGTGTTCGAGATCTCTGAAAAAGTGACTCGCAAGCGCGCCGGCGCGCATGCCGAACTCGATCAGTTCAACATCGAACCTGGCGATGACTTGACGCCTAGAGCTCTGGGAGTGCGGGCAGGCAACGTTCTGGTGATGGTCCGAAACTACAACGCGCTTTATAACCTAGGAGCGACACTCGACCGCGTGGATGCTCGCAAGCAAGACGTGGTCGCGCTGCACCTTCGATTCCTGGGCCGTGCTGATGCAGGCGAATACGAGCTGGAACCGGAGCAGTTGTTCAGCTCTGAAGAGCAGACATTGTTCACCCGCGCCCTGGCATTGGCGGAGAAGAAGGGAAAGGCAATTCACCTTGCAGTCGCGGGTGCAACTGAGAAGTGGGACGCGATCCTGCGTTCGGCTCAAAGTCTGCAATCGGCAGTGGTGGTGCTGGGAGTGTCGCCTAATCGGTCGCTGCCCGAGGAAGCACGAGTCGCCGGACTTGCCTGGGAGCGGCTCGCTGACCCCAAGCCGCAGTTGACGCTGGTCATTTACTCTCCAGGCGGCAGTGAGCATATTTTCTATCTCGGCCCGCATGCGCCTCACCTCACGGCCAAGGAGATTGATCTGCTGCACGGGATATGGCTGCAGCTCAGCAATGACGTCGCGCCTGAGGAAATTCACCACCATGACGTCATCCACTTTGCGCTGGAAGAACTGAAGCAGGAGATGAACGATTATCAGCATGACGGTGTGGTGAACCGGTTGCGTCAGCACCTGCAAACGATCAAAGAAAGACGGACGCCTTCAAAGTAAAAAGAAGCTGTCATTCCGAACAACTTTAGTTGTGAGGAACCTGCTTTTCCCCTCGCCATGCCATGATCAGGTCGGCCCCGGTGGTCAACGGTGGTGCTTGTCCGTGCGAGAACACCCCAATGAAAACAGAAATATGAGGGAATGGGCGTCCTCGCCCGTGCAAGTCACGGCCCTGCTAACATTCTCGTGTGCCTTCAACCGTCCGCGTTCGCTTCGCACCATCCCCCACCGGCCATCTCCATGTCGGTAACGCCCGCACCGCTCTCTTCAATTGGCTCTTCGCCCGGCAAAAAGGCGGCGCTATGGTGCTCCGCATCGAGGATACGGACGTAGACCGCAGCGAAGCGCGCTTCGGAGGCCAGCTCATTGATGACCTCAAATGGCTTGGCCTCGATTGGGACGAAGGCCCCGATGTCGGCGGATCGTTCGGACCGTACCGTCAATCCGACCGTCTTCCCATTTATCGCGAACATGCGGAGAGGTTGCTTAGCGAGCACAAAGCATATTTGTGTTTCTGCACGGAAGCAGAACTTCAGCAGGAGCGAGAACGCGCCACGGCAGAACATCGTCAGCCGATTTATTCCGGCAAGTGCCGTACCGTTGATCCCGCAGAAGCTCAACACAGGCGGGTCTCCGGAGAAGCCTGTGCCGTCCGACTCCGCATTCCGGAGCATCCGATTCGCTTTCACGACATTGTTCACGGCGCGGTCGAATTTTCCAACGAAGTTGTCAGCGATCCCATCATCCTGCGATCGTCAGGAATGCCGGTTTATAACTACGTGGTCGTGATTGACGACGCGCTGATGAAGATCACGCACGTGATTCGCGGCGACGACCATCTCTCCAACACTCCCAAGCAAGTTGCATTGTACGAGGCGCTGGGCTGGCCGGTGCCGGAGTTTGCACACCTTTCAACCATTCTTGGCGCGGACCGCGAGCGTCTCTCCAAACGCCATGGCGCGACTTCGATTGCAAATTTCCGTGACATGGGAGTTCTGCCCGAAGCTCTGGTCAACTATCTGGCTTTGCTGGGATGGGCGCCGCCTGGAGGCACGCGGGAAATCTTTTCACGCGAAGAGCTGGTCAAGGAATTTTTGCTGGAGCGAGTCACACCTTCTCCTGCTGTCTTCGACATGGAAAAGCTGTACTGGCTGAATCGGCATTACCTGAAAGAGAATGCGGAGCTGTTTACGACAGTGGCAGGGCGGCACTTTGTAAACGCGGGACTTCTGCCAGAGGCAGTTGATCCCGCAATCGAGACATGGCTCGACCGAGTGTTGGCGCTTCTGGTACCTTCCGTTGACCGCCTCGATCAGCTTCCCGATCGCGCCTCACTCATCTTTAACTATGACGCGAAAGCGGCGCTCGCCTCCCCTGACAACGCCGAAGTCATCGGTTTGCCGCACACCGATGCCGTGCTCACGCGCTTCACCGTGAAGATTCTTGAAGATGAATCGGCGCGCGAAGGCGAACTTGCTCCCGAGCGCTTTAAACAGATCGTCAACGAGGTCAAAGCCGAGACGGGGGCCAAGGGCAAAGAACTGTTCCACCCCATTCGGATCGTGATCACCGGCTCCCACTCCGGCCCCGAATTCGACAAATTGATCCCCATCCTCGAGGAAGGCAGCCATCTGCCACTGCCTAAGCATGTGCTCAGCGTGAAAGAACGTGTCGAGGAGTTTGCCAAGGCCAGAGGGAAATAAGACTCGACTATGTGGGGACAGCCGCCCTCGGCTTTCCCGGCGAGCCCTGCTCGCCGTAACTATAGATACGAACTCATTTGCGCGCGGAGCCCTGCTCCGCGGACAGCCGAGGGCGGCTGTCCCCACGTAAGTCGGACTTAAAGCAAGTCTTCCAGGGCTGGTTTCAGCTCAGGAAATCCAAATTTGAAGCCACTGTTTGCCAACTTCTGCGGCACGACCCTCGCGCTGGCAAGCAGTCCTTCATCCGCAAGCTCACCCAACAGAAGCCGCAACGCGAATGCCGGCACCGGCAGAAGTTCTGGACGCTTCAGCGCCTCAGCCAGCGCATTCGTGAACTCCGCATTCGTCACCGGATTCGGTGCGGTCATGTTCACCGGCCCACGCACGCTATCATTCTGCAGAAGGTGGTGAACGGCGGAAACCAGATCCGCAATGTGGATCCAACTCCACCACTGCTGTCCGTCGCCGATCCTTCCGCCTAACCCCAGGCGAAATGGCAACAGCATCTGCTTCAGCGCGCCGCCTTCCCGGCTCAACACGATCCCGGTTCGCAGATTAATCACGCGAATGCCGGCATCCGCCGCAGGCTCCGTCGCAAACTCCCATTCGCGGCAAACTTCGGGGAAAAATCCGTCGCCGGAGAGACTGTCTTCTGTCAGAACTTCATCGCCGCGATTGCCGTAATATCCAATCGCGGAAGCGCAAATGAAGGTGCCAGGTTTGCGCTCAGTCTTAGGCAAAGCCAGCGACAAAAAATCAGTCGTGAAGATGCGACTTTCGCGAATGCGGCATTTCTTCTGCTCAGTCCAGTGTCCGGCAATGTTCTCGCCCGAGAGATGGATGACCGCTTCGAATCCGGAAACTAAACCCGGCGGAATCGGGCCAGTCGGATTCCACTGAGTCTCATTGTCATTACGAGGCTTCCGCCGCACCAGGCGAGTGACCTCGTGCCCCTGCGATTCCAATGAAGCCACGAGTGCCGAACCAATCAATCCGGAAGCGCCGCTGATGAGGATTCGGGGCACGAGGCCATTCTAAATGTGGAGGCAGCCGCTGTTGGCCATCCTGCCCTTCCCGGTTAGCTCCGCCCGATATAATCAGAAGCAAGGAAACAGGCCCATCCGACCGTGTGGCGCGGGCGCCCTCGCCCGCGATCGGCGAAGCAAGTGAACCAACATGGCTACTCTGCGCGAACAAATCGCGACCAATGTGCTCACGGTGACGAAGTTTCGTGAGCTGTTGCACGACATGCACGAGAACCGTCCCAACGACGATCTCGAACTGGTGCGCAAAGCCTACGAGTTTTCCCAGAAGAACCATTCCGGTCAGCAGCGCGCTTCGGGCGAGCCTTACCTTGTGCATCCCCTCGAAGTCGCACTGGTTTTGGCGGAAATGAAAATGGACTCGGTTGCCGTGGCGGCAGGTCTGTTGCACGATTCCGTCGAGGACACCTCAGTCACGATCGTTGATATACGAAAGGAATTCGGCGAGCAGGTTGCCCACATCGTTGAAGGTGTCACAAAAATCAGCCAGATTGATTTTTCTTCACGCGAAGAGCAGCAAGCCGAAAACCTGCGCAAGATGATGCTGGCCATGGTGGACGACATCCGCGTCGTCCTCATCAAGCTGGCCGACCGGCTGCACAACATGCGCACCCTCGAGCACCTGCCTCCCGACCGTCAGCAAAAAATCGCGCAGGAAACGCTGGACATTTACGGTCCTATAGCGCACCGCCTTGGCATGGGCAAAATTCGCGGCGAGCTAGAAGACCTCGGCTTTCGCTATCTCGACCCGATCGCCTACGAGCAGGTGCGCGACGCGGTGGCCGCGAGACGCAAAAAAGGCGAGCAATTCCTTTCCAGCGTTGAGCACGTACTGCGCGACAAACTCAAAGAAGCTGGCATCACCGCTACCGTCGAGAGCCGCATCAAGCGCCTTTACAGTATCCACAAGAAGCTCTTGAAGCAGCGCATCTCCGTGGACCAGGTTTATGACCTCTACGCCATGCGCGTGATAACGCGCTCGGTGCAAGACTGCTACGGTGTGCTGGGCATTGTGCACAACGTCTGGCGTCCGGTGCCGGGGCGAATCAAAGATTTCATCGCGATGCCGCGTCCGAATCTGTATCAATCGCTGCACACATCGGTGATCACCGACGACGGCACGAGTTTTGAAATCCAGATTCGTACCGAAGAGATGCACCGCATGGCGGAAGAAGGCATCGCAGCACACTGGAAATACAAAGACGGCCCAGTTTCGGCGCAGGACGAGCAGCGCCTGGCTTGGCTGCGCCAGGTTGTCGAGTGGCAGCGGGACGTTTCCGATCCCAACGAATTTCTTTCCACGCTGAAAATTGATCTCTTTCCCGAAGAGGTTTACACCTTCACCCCCAAGGGCAAGGTCGTAGTGCTGCCGCGCGACTCCACGCCGATTGATTTCGCCTACACCATTCACACCGAAGTCGGCCACGCATGCGTCGGCGCGAAAGTGAACGGCCGCATGGTTCCGCTGCGTCACAAACTGCATAGCGGCGACATTGTCGAGATCATCACTCAGACTGGCCATAAACCGAGCCGGGATTGGCTGGGCGTGGTGCGTTCGTCGCGCGCGCGCAACAAGATTAAGCACTGGCTGAACATTCACCAGCGCGAACGAGCCATCGAAATCGGCCGCAAGCTGATTGATAAAGAAGCGCGCAAGTATCGAATTTCGCTCAAGGACATCAAAGACGATCAGTTCCAGCGCATCGCCTCCGACTACGGCCTCGGCGGCCCGGACGACTTGATGGCCGGGATCGGCTACGGCAAATATTCGGCGAGGCAAGTACTCGGCAAACTTGCTCCTGCGACGGAGGAACCGGCCGCGCCCGCGGAAGAAGAGTCAGCCATCGGGAGCGTCGTCCGCCGCGTTTTCGGTGGCGATCACAGCAACGCCATTCGCGTAAAGGGCCACGGCGACCTGCTGGTTTATCGCGCGCGCTGTTGTAATCCCATCCGCGGTGAGGCTGTCGTCGGCTATGTCACGCGCGGCAAGGGTGTAGCCGTGCATTCGGTGAACTGTCCGAACGTTCTCAACTTGATGTATGAACCGGAGCGGCGGATTGACGTTGAATGGGGCAAAGAAGAGGGCGCGCCATCAGCATTCCCGATCAAACTGACGGTTTTTTGCGATGACCGGTTTGGCATGCTCAAACAGATCACGGCGGTGATTAGCGATACGAAAACCAACATCCGCAACATCGGCGCGCGCACCGAAAACGGTCAGGCCAACGTTGATATCGTGATCGAGATCGAAGACCTGAAGCACCTGGAAAACATTATTCAAGGCGTGCGCAAGATCCCCGGCGTGCATGATGTGCAGAGACTGCAGAGGGTGTGAAAAGGCCGTCGTTGGTAGTTGGCGGATTACTTAACCTTCTCGCAATTGATGTGTTGAATCGAAGTGAGAAGCATTATGAAGCGATTGAATTATATAGTCCTGGCGTGTGGTCTGGTCTGGCTCGGTGCAGTTCTGTGGCTTGTCAGCGCTAACGTTGTAGCGCGCGAGATTAGCCCGATCGGTACAACTGCTGCAGTGTTGGACAGGTTGCCATCATTCGTTGGTACTCCGCTATTCATACTGCTGTGGTTCATCTTCCTGCTTGGCTGGGTCGTGCTTTTGGTCTTCGGCGCTAGGGCTCTACTCAGGCGTAGGTCGAGATCTGACCTTCCTTGAAAACTCAAAGCTGCTCCTTGACCGAGTCTTATCGAGACCACGACTGCATATTGCCAAACCAGCCGCAAAGCGGCGGAATCTGATTAGCCCGGGGCGTCAGCCCTGGGTAGGCCAGAAGATGAGCCGAGTCCCGCAGGGACGGTACAGGCGTACATCCAGGTGTGACAATCTTCAATCTGCCATCTACAATCTGAAATTCAAATTATGCGCGATGTAATTTCTACTCCCGGCGCTCCGAAAGCTATCGGCCCTTACTCGCAAGCGATCCGTGCCAACGGCTTCGTGTTCGTCTCAGGCCAGGTCGCCATTGATCCCTCTACACAAAACGTCATCGAGGGAGACGCTGCCGCCCAAACCGATCGTGTGATAAAGAATCTGTCAGCAATCCTGAAGGTCGCCGGCAGCGGACTGGAAAAGGTCGTTCGCGCGACCGTGTTCTTAAAAAGCATGGGCGATTTCGTCGCGATGAATGAAGTTTATGGGAGATACTTCAGCCAGGCTCCCCCGGCGCGATCGACGGTGGAAGTATCGCGGCTTCCCAAAGATGTGCTGGTAGAAATTGACGTGATCGCGCTGGCTGAATAGATTAGATTCCTTCGTATACCTTTGTATCCTTCGTGGTTAACTCTTTCAAAAATCCTTCAACCACAAAGGACACGAAGGATCACGAAGGAGTTCTGGAGAGAAGAGATGCTAAGAAGATTCCTTTCTATTTTGTTTCCTGCATTCATTGCAACCGTCGCTTTTACGCAAACCCGGCCGACTCACACGACCACGGCAAAGAAGCCCACCACTGTCGCGCATCCCGCCGCGACTGGCCCGACCAAAGTCACAGGCGAGGGCACCAAAACGGCTTCCGGGCTGCAATATTGGAATATCAAGCCGGGTACCGGCGCGCTGGCGATCCCGGGAAAGAAGGTGAAAGTTCAATACACAGGTTGGTTGACTACGGGCAAGAAGTTCGACAACGGTGTTTATGACTTCATTGTTGGAAACGGCCAAGTGATCAAAGGTTGGGATGAGGGTGTGGCGGGAATGAAAGTCGGTGGCAAGCGGCAGCTAAGGATTCCACCCCCATTGGCTTATGGCGAGCGCGGCTATCCCGGCGCCATTCCGCCGAATGCCACCCTGATTTTTGATGTCGAGCTGGTGGGAG
>Ga0137366_10000678_pt1 | contig 23366 bp, 20 predicted proteins | sample SagtaG_8_FD_104938 | JGI IMG/M metagenome (GOLD analysis project Ga0137366, IMG submission 104938) | Vadose zone soil microbial communities from Sagehorn Ranch, Mendocino, California, USA - Sage1_L_60_16 metaG | ecosystem: Environmental > Terrestrial > Soil > Vadose zone | place: USA...
CCGTGCGCTGCAGGTCACTTACGAGCTGTACCTCGCGCGCCGCGAGCGGCTCCGCGTCCACCAGGCGCGTCGCAGCCCGCACGGCGGCGGTGAGGTCCAAGCGACGAGCCGAGACACGGGTGCTGTCTACGGTCGCGCGCAGCGCTTCCGGCGTCCCCGCTCGCGCCACGCCATCCGCGAGCACGAGCCAGAGACGATCGGACGCCGTCGCGCGCGCCAGCGAGCCTCGCGCCACGGCTTTCAGGCGCTCGAGCGCGGAACGCCCGTCCACCACGAGCCCGGACGACGCCGAGTTGTCGAGGATCATGACGAGCGCCGTCGGCTCGTGCAGCGACCCGGCGCTCGCCTGTGTGGGGACGAGCGGCCGTGCCGCGGCGAGCACGATCAGCACGATCAGCGCCGTCCGCAACATCAGGAGCAGCAGGTGTCGCAGCTTCAAGCGCCGTGCGTTTTGGCGCTCCGCCTCGCTGAGATAGCGGAGCGGCGGAAACTCAGCCTCCGGCGGCACCCGGCGCTCGAGCAAATGGAGCAACGCGGGGATCGCCGCCGCGGCGAGCCCCACGAGCGCCACCGGATGCAGGAACGTCACGCGAGCAGCCGAAGCGCCATGCCGAACGGCAGGTCGGTCATGATGTGGTGGTACGCGATGCCGTGCCGCCGGCACGCCGTGCGCCATGCGTCGATCTCCCGACGCACCGTGGCCCGGTAGGCCCGCGCCAGCTCGCGCGGCCGAATCACCACGCTCGCCGCGGATTCAGGATCCCGGTACCGCACCTCGGGCGGACCGGTGAGCTCCGCCTCCGCCGGATCCATCAGGTGCAACACGATCACCTGATGGCCACGATGACGCAGGTAGCGCAGTGCCGTGAGCGCCAGCTCACGGTCGAACAACAGGTCGGAGACGAGCAGCACGAGCCCACGGCGGGTGAGCAGCGAGGTGAGCCGCACCAGGGCGGCCTGCGCTGCCGTCCCCCGACCGTCTGGCGTCTCGACCAGACCGCGCACCAGTCGCGCCCACTGTCCCACCTTGACCCGCGCCGGGACCACTTCGCGCACGACTTCGTCGAAGGTGATCAGCCCCGTGGCATCCCGCTGTCGCAGCAGAATCAGTGCGAGCGCCGCTGCCAGCCGGTCGGCATAGGTCCGCTTGGTGAGTCGGTTGGGCGCGCCGCGCCACGCCATCGAGCGGCTCGCGTCGACCAGAATCATCGCGCGCAAGTTCGTCTCTTGCTCGAACTGCTTCACGAACAGGCGGTCGGCCCGCGCGAGGATCTTCCAATCGAGGTAGCGCAGCTCGTCGCCGGGTTGATAGGCGCGGTGCTCCGTAAACTCGACGGAGAACCCGCGAAACGGTGAGCGGTGGATGCCGCTGAGAAAGCCCTCCACAACGCCCTGCGCCACGATCTCGATCCCACCAAAGCGAGCCACCTCGGCGGGATCCAGCAGATCGATGCGCTGCACGTCGGCCATGGCCTCGCGGAAGCTAATGAACAGCCGAATGTCCCGGGTAGAGGACAATCCGGGTCTGGTGATCCTCATCAATCAGGTGTTGAACCTCAAGCCTCATAGCCACTTACCGCCCCCGCGAGCACGCGTCGGGTTGGCATGCAATCTGCCCCTCACCCGCGCGAACGGAGGCCCCATGTTGCACACCATCTGGTTGCTCAGCTTCGCCATGGCGCAGACCGAAAGCCCCTCGACCCGGCCCGTGTCCGTCGAGTATCGCCCCCGCGTCGAGGTCTGGACCGACCGGGGCGACAGTCCTTACGCCAGCGGCCAGGGTGTCCGCGTGCACTTCCGCGCCGACCGGGACGCCTTCGTCACTATCCTGCGCGTCGACACCGACGGGCGCGTGCGCGTGCTGTTTCCCCGCGAGCCGTGGGAGGACAACTTCGCCCGCGGCGGTGGCGACTACGAGGTGCCGGGCGGACACGACCGCGACGCGTTCTACGTCGATGATTATCCCGGTGTCGGCTACCTGTTCGCGGTGGCCGCAGCCGACCCGTTTGTGTACGACGGGATCCAGAGCAAGGACCACTGGGATTATCGGTTGATCGCCGACGGGCGGGTCCGCGGCGATCCGTACGTGGCCCTCACCGACCTGGCACAGCGCATCGTGCCCGACGGTTATGCTGATTGGGATTACGACATCGCGCCGTATTACGTGCAACAGCACTACGACTACCCCCGGTTCCTGTGCTACGACTGCCACACGTACGTGAGTTATCCGTCCTGGAGCCCGTACGACTACACCTGCGTGCGCTTTCGGATCGTGGTGTTCGATGATCCGTACTACTACCCGTATCGGACCTATGGCGGCACGAGAGCGGTCTTCACGCGTCCGTACCGGCCGGAGCCCCGGTTCATCTTCAAGGACCGGCAGGCGTCGGATGCATTCATTACCCGGGTGCGCGAACGGCCCGTGAACGACGATCGCCGGCGTGACGTCGGCGTGCACGGTCGTGACCTGGGCGGCACGGGCGTCATCCCGCCGCCCAACATACAGCCGCCCCGGCGGCGCCCTGGCTCCGAGGATCAGGGGAGCGACGACGACCGTGGTCGCGGCCGTCGGCCGGACCAGCGGGACCACCCGGACCAGCGGGACCACCGGGATCGGCCGGACCAGCCCGATCATCGGGACGACCCCCGCCGCCCCGAACCGCCCGATCGGCCGCCGCGCCCCGACCGTCCGGAGCGGCCCGAGACTCACCAAAATCCCGGTCGCCCGGAGCGGCGTGATCGTCCCGACCGGCCCGAGCGACCGGAGCGGCCCGCGCAGCCCGCGCAGCCGGAGCGTCGCGCGGCTCCGGAAGAGCGGCGGCGCGCCGAGCCGCCGCCACCGCGCGCCGAGCCGCGGCACGAGGCTCCCCCCCCACCGCGCAGTGAGCCGCGGGCCGAGCCGAAGCGTGAGCCCCCGAAAGAAAAGCCCCGGGCCGAACCCGAGCTCAAGCGCCGCAAGCCGTAACCACGCAATAGCGTGAGCGCGCCCGACCGTAGTTCCCTGCGGTCGGGCGCGTTAGGTTTCGTCTCCCCTACCTCAAGGCCTGAGCGATGCAATACCGCCTGGCGCTGCTGCTCGCGGCGCTCCCCGGACTGGCCGCCGCACAGCGGCAGCGGCCGGCCGCTCGTGGTGCGGCTTCCATCACGATCGCGGACGTGCAGCGCCGCATTGGAGTCATCGCCGACGACTCGATGCTCGGCCGCGCCACGCCGAGCCCGCAGCTCGACGCCGTGGCGGCCTATGTAGCGGGCGAGTTCCAACGGTTCGGCCTCAGGCCGGGCGGCGATAGCGGCACCTACTTCCAGCACTATCCCCTCGAGGTCCTGCGGTTCGACCCCGAAAGCTCCACCATCCGGATCACCGGCCGCACGCCGGGGGTTTGGCGCGCGGGCCAGGACGTGCTGCTCGTGGAGGGACAGCCGCCGGCGGGGACGGCGGCAGGCACCGCCGTCGTGATCACCGGTTCGGCCGACGCCGGAGGCACGCTCGATTCCACCGCCGTCACCGGGAAGATCGTCTTCCTGGCGTACGGGCCGGGGCTCAACACGATCGCGGCGAAGGTCCTCCCGCTCCGGCCGCTCGCCATCGTGCTGGTGGCGGGGTTCCCCGACTCGATCTGGGCAAAGCTCCCCGGTCACGAGGCGAGCGTGAGCGTACGCAACCCGAGCGCTGAGAGCGGTCCCGCGGTCCCCGCCGTGTTCGCGCTGCGGACGGCGACCGCCGGAGCGCTGTTTACGCAGGGGGGCGTGAGCCCCGACTCGCTCCGAGCGTGGGGCGACCGGCCCCTCGTGGCTCGCCCGCTGGCCGATATCACGCTGCAACTGGACGTGCGCGGGCGGGTGCTCCAGCACGCGTCGGCTCCCAACGCGATCGGGATCCTCGAGGGCAGTGACGCCGCGTTGAAGAAGGAATACGTCCTGTTCAGCGCCCACATGGATCACATCGGCACGCCGAGCGCGGGGGAGGGCTGCACGCCCCGCGGCGCGGACTCGATCTGCAACGGAGCGGATGACGACGGCTCGGGCACGGTGGCCGTGATCGAACTGGCGGAGGCATTCGCCACGGCCCGTGAGCGACCCAAGCGCTCCCTGGTGTTCATGACCGTGAGCGGGGAGGAGCGGGGCCTCTGGGGAAGCGCGTACTTCGCCGACCATCCCACGGTACCGCTGGCGGACGTGATCGCCGACCTGAACATCGACATGGTCGGCCGCAATGCGAAAGACACGGTCGCCGTGATCGGCCGCGAACACTCCAATCTCGGCGTGACGCTCGACAGCGTCGCCGCGGCACACCGCGAGCTGAACATCAAACCGGTCGGCGATCTGTGGCCACAGGAAGGGCTGTTCTTCCGCTCGGACCATTACAACTTCGCGAAGAAGGGCGTGCCCATCCTCTTCTTCACGACCGGGTTGCATCCGGACTACCACCAGGTGACCGATTCCCCGGACAAGATCGACGCCGAGAAGGAGGCGCGGTTCGCACGGCTCGTGTTCCATCTGGGGCTGGCCGTCGCGAACACACCCCAGCGACCCCGCTGGAACGCGGACAGCTACAAGCGGATCGTGGGCGGGGGAAGCTGACGCCTAGCTGACGCCGGCAAGCAGCTCGGCGTTCGTCTTGGCGCGCCGCAACTGCGCCAGCAGGACGTCGATCGCCTTCTCCGGCGGGAGCCCGACCAGGCCGCGCCGGAGCTGCTGTTTGGCCGCCACCGTCGGCGGGTCCGCGAGCAGCTCCTCGCGCCGTGTGCCGCTGGCGGCCACATCCACCGCAGGGTACAGGCGGCGGTCCGCCAGCGTGCGAGACAGCCGCAGCTCCGAGTTGCCGGTCCCCTTGAACTCCTCGAAGATCACGTCGTCCATCCGACTCTCCGTCTCGATGAGCGCGGTGGCGATCACGGTGAGGGAGCCGCCCTCCGGCACGGCGCGCGCGGCCCCGAACAGTCCCTTGGGCTTGGCCAGCGCGTTGGCGTCCAGGCCACCCGACATCGTGCGCCCGCTCCCCCGCCCCGTCGTATTGTGGGAGCGCGCGAGGCGCGTGAGCGAGTCGAGCACGATCACGACGTCCTTGCCGAGCTCCGCCTGGCGGCGCGCGTGCTCGAACGTCATGTCGGCCACGGCGACATGCCGCTCATGGGACAGATCGAAGCTCGACGCGATGACCTCGCCCCGACCCCAGTCCACCATTTCGCTCACCTCCTCCGGCCGCTCGTCCACGAGCAGGATGAGGAGGATCGCCGCGGGATGGTTGAGCGCGACCCCCTCCGCCACGGCCTGCAGCATCACCGTCTTTCCCGCCTTGGGCGGCGACACGATCAGCGCGCGCTGGCCAAAGCCCAGCGGGCAGATCAAATCGACGACGCGCTGGATCTCAGCGGTGCGCGGGCTCGAGGCTTGGGCGGTCTCGAGTCGTAGGGGCCGCGAGGGGTGCACGGCGCCGAGCTTTGCGAAGTCGGGCCGCTCACCCAGCCGGGCGGGCGGCATGCCGTTGACGCTCACCACGCGCCCGTTCTCCACGGTGACCAGATCGCCGCGCCGCAGTCCGGGAAGGCGGACGCCGGCATCGCCCTTGGCGGGCAAATAGCTGTTAGCGGCGAGCCGCACAGCGCCGCCGTTGGAGGTGGGGTCGAACCAGCCGGTGATGGGAGCCAGGGGAGTTCCTCTCGGAGTATAGCGCGTTCTCCGTCATCCGTCATCAGCTGTCCGTAGCGACGGGGCACGACGGATGACGAATGACGGATGACTATATTTTAGCCCCACATGCGCCAAGATCACATCCGCAACTTCTGCATCGTAGCCCATATCGACCACGGGAAGTCCACCCTGGCCGACCGCCTCATCGAGCTCACGGGCACGCTGGACAAGCGCCTGATGCGGGAGCAGGTGCTCGACACGATGGACCTGGAGCGTGAGCGGGGCATCACGATCAAGCTCAACGCGGTGCGCATGAACTACCATGCCCGCGATGGGGGGGTGTACGAGCTCAATTTGATCGACACGCCGGGGCACGTGGACTTCACCTACGAAGTGTCGCGCTCGCTCCAGGCGTGCGAGGGAGCGATCCTCGTGGTGGACGCGTCGCAGGGGATCCAGGCGCAGACGCTCTCCAACCTGTTCCTCGCGATGGACGCCGGGCTCGAGATCATCCCCGTGCTCAACAAAATCGACCTCCCCGGAGCCGAGCCCGACCGCCGGGCGCAGGAGCTGCATGAACTCATCGGGGCGAAGCCCGAAGAGATCCTCCGCATTTCCGCCAAGGAAGGCACCAACGTGCCCGACCTGCTCGAGGCGGTGGTGCGCCGCACCCCCCCGCCTCGTGGGGTGGCGGACGCGCCGCTCCGCGCCCTCATCTTCGACTCGTATTACGATCGGTACCGCGGCGCGATCCCCAGCATCCGCGTCGTGGACGGGACGATCCGCCCCGGCATGAAGATCGCCTTCGGCGCGCACCGGGACGACGTCTACGAGGTGGACGAGGTCGGGTACCTGCAGCTCGGGCACAAGCCGACCGAGCAGCTCGAAGCCGGCGAAGTCGGCTACTTCGTGGCCAATGTGCGCGGCGTGCGCGACACCCGCCCCGGCGACACGGTGCTCGACGCGGACCACCGCGACGTGCCGCTGTTGCCCGGGTACCGCGACATCATGTCGATGGTGTTCGCCGGCCTGTACCCGACGAACGCCGAGCAGTTCGAGGAGCTGCGCGACGCGCTGGGCAAGCTCCAGCTCAACGACGGATCGCTGCACTACGAGCCTGAGTCTTCCGTGGCGCTCGGCTTCGGGTTCCGCTGCGGGTTCCTCGGCCTGCTGCACATGGAGATCGTGCGGGAGCGGCTCGAGCGGGAGTTCAACCTCGATCTGATCAGCACCGTGCCCAACGTGGAGTACCACGTCCACCGGACGGACGGCACCGTGGAGCTGGTCGAGAATCCGAGCCTGATGCCGCACGGCTCGGCGGTGGACCACATCGAGGAGCCGTACGTCAAAGCGCGCATCGTCGCGCCCGCCGAGTACATCGGCGCCATCATGAAGCTGGGCCAGGAGCGGCGCGGCGTGTACCAAGGCATGCACTACGTGGACCCGACGCGCGTCGAGTTCAGCTGGGAATTCCCGCTGGCCGAGATCATTCTCGACTTCTACGACAAGCTGAAGACCATCTCCCGCGGCTACGCCTCGCTCGACTACGAGTTCCTCGAGTACCGCCCGGCCGAGCTCGTCAAGCTCGACATGCTGCTCAACGGCGACGCCGTGGACGCATTCTCGGTCATCATCCACCGCGACAAGGCGTACGAGTGGGGCAAGAAGATCGCCGAGAAACTGAAGGAGCTGATCCCGCGCCAGCTGTTCGAGGTCGTGATTCAAGCCGCGATCGGGACCAAAGTGATCGCCCGCGAGACCGTCCGCCCGTTGCGCAAGAACGTGACCGCCAAGTGCTACGGCGGCGACGTCACGCGCAAGCGCAAGCTGCTCGAGAAGCAAAAGGAGGGAAAGAAACGGATGAAGCAGGTGGGGACGGTCGAGATCCCGCAGGAGGCGTTCTTGGCGGTCTTGCAGGTTGACTAGCCTCGTCATCCAAACCGCCTTTCTGGGAGACGTCGTCCTCACGACGCCACTGCTCGAGGCGCTCGCTGCCCGCCACGGGCCTGTGGACGTCGTGACCACCCCGGCTGCGGCGCCGCTGATCGAGCCGCACCCCGCGGTCCGACGGGTGATCCCGTACGACAAGAAGGGCCGCGATCGCGGCGTGCGGGGCCTGCTCAGACTGGCCCGGGCCCTGCGCGCGGAGCAGTACGAATGCGCGTATCTTCCGCATCGTTCCCTGCGGACGGCGTTGGCGGCATGGCTCGCCCGCATCCCGCGGCGGGTCGGGTTCGACGACGGCTGGCGGTCGCTCTACACCGACGTCCGAGGGCGGCCGAATCAGGGTCACGAGATCGACCGGTTGCTCGCACTCGCCGGCGGCGCGGTGCACCGTGCCCGCCCCGGACTGCACGTCACCCTCGCCGATCGCGCGGCGACGGAGGGGTTCCTGCGGGAGCACGGCATGCGAGAACCGTTCGTCGCGCTCGCGCCGGGATCGATCTGGGGCTCGAAGCGCTGGCCGTACTATCGCGAGCTGGCGGAGCGGCTGGCGGGGAGCGTAGCAATCCTGATCGTCGGCGGACCCGAGGACGCGGGCCTGGCCGCGGAGATCACCGAGTCGGTCGCGCGGTCGGGAGGTCGGGCGGTCAGTGCGTGCGGCCGACTGAGCGTCCGTCAGTCAGCCGAGGCGATCCGGCGGGCGGCGGTGCTCGTGACGAACGACAGCGCTCCGCTTCACTTCGCACAGGCGGTCGAGACGCCGACGGTGGCTATCTTCGGGTCCACCGTGCCGGGCTTCGGGTTCGGGCCGCGGGGACCCCGGGACCGCGTGGTCCAGGTCGACGGCCTGCCGTGCCGCCCGTGCTCGGCGCACGGCCCGCCCAGCTGCCCGCTGGGGCATCACCTGTGCATGAAGTCGCTCTCGGTGCAAGACGTCCTTCAGGCGATAGAGGAGACCGGTGCGCTACGTCGTCGGGATTGACATCGGCGGAACGAACGTCGTTGCGGGCACCGTGGCCGAAGACGGCTCCGAGCTATTGGGCCTCGTGTCGGAGCCGACCTTCTCGGAGCAGGGCGCCGACGCGGTGTTGACCCGCATCGTGAAGCTGACGCGGGCGTCGATGGCGGCGGCGCGCGGCAGGGAGATCGCGGGCGTCGGCATCGGATCGCCCGGTCCGTTGAACACGAAGACCGGCGTCGTGCTGCTCACGCCCAACCTGGGGTGGACCAACTTCCCGCTGCGCGACCGGCTCACGCAGGCGCTGGGACTGCCCGCCACGCTCGACAACGACGCCAACTGCGCCATCTTCGGCGAGTGGTGGCGGGGCGCCGCGCGCGGCACCAACCACGTGGTCGGGCTCACGATCGGCACCGGGATCGGCGGGGGCATCGTGCTCGGGGGCGAGGTCTATCGCGGCGCGTCCGACATCGCCGGCGAGATCGGGCACATGACCATCGACTCGACCGGGCGGCTCTGCAAGTGCGGCAACTACGGCTGCCTCGAGGCCTACGCCTCGGGCCCCGCGATCGCGGCGCGAGCGGTCGAAGGAATCAGACCGGGCGCCGACACGTCCCTCCCCAAGTATGTGAACGGCGATCTCTCGAAGATCACCGCCCAGCTGGTGTACGAGGCGGCGCACGACGGCGACGAGTACGCGCGGGAGGTCGTGAAGGACACGGCCAAGTTCCTGGGCGCGGGCGTCGCCAGCATCATCAACATCTTCAATCCCGAGGTCGTGGTCATCTGCGGCGGCGTGACTCTCGCGGGGGACCGCCTATTCATGCCGCTGCGGGCGGAAGTGCAACGGCGCGCATTCAAGCCGGCCGTGGACGTGTGCCGAATCGTGCCCGGCGAGCTGACGGGCACCGCCGGCGTGTACGGGGCGGCCGCAGTGTTCATGAAACACACGTGGGGACGGGTGTGAAGCGGCTCGGCGTCATCGGGTCCATGGTGTGGGACACGATCTACGGGCGCGACCCCGCGCAGCCGGCGGTCGAAGAGTGGGGCGGGATCGCGTATTCTCTCGCCGCCTGCGACGCGACCCTGGGCGACGCCTGGCAGATCGTTCCCCTCATCAAGGTGGGTCGCGACCTGGCCCCACGCGCCGCAGAGTTTCTCGGTACGCTCCACCATGTAGCGCCCGGGGCGCGGTTCGTCGAAGTGCCGGCGGCGAACAACCGCGTCACGCTCCGCTACTACCAGCGCGAGCGCCGCTGCGAGCAGATGTCGGGCGGCGTGCCGCCCTGGACCTGGCCCGAGCTCGGGGCCCAGGTGACCGACCTTGACGCGCTGTACGTCAACTTCATCTCGGGCTACGAGATGGACCTGGAGACGGCGCAGCTGTTGCGCCGCGGCTTCCGGCGCTTCCTCTATGCCGATCTGCACAGCCTGTTCCTCGGGAAGGAGCCGGACGGCACCCGCGTCCCACGGTCGCTCCCGGACGCTCCCGCCTGGTTCGGCTGTTTCGACACGGCCCAGCTGAACGCCGAAGAGATGGAGCAGCTCGGACCCGACCCGCTCGCGGTCGCGGCAGGCGCGCTGGCGCGGGGGTGCGGCACGCTGGTCGTCACGCTCGGCGCGCGGGGCGCGGCGTACTTCACCGGCGATCCGGTACGGACCGAGCTGATCCCCGCGGAGGGGCTCCCCCTTCCCGAGGGCGATCCGACCGGCTGCGGCGACGTGCTCGGCGCCACGGTGGCGGCGTCGCTCGTCGCCGGTGCGAGCCTCGAGGACGCGCTGCGACTCGGCACGCGCATGGGCGCGCGTAACGTGACCCACCGCGGCGCTACCGGATTGCGCGACCACCTGCTGGGCCGACTCTCGGCGGTGTGACCCGGCTCGTCGAAGTCCCGACGCAGTTCGACGATCGCTCGTTCGACCAGTTCGCGAGCGCCTTCGCCGAAGCGGCGAAGGACGGCGAGCGGCTCCTGTTCGATGCGCATGCGGCCGAATGGGCGTCCCCCTACGGGCTGGTCGGCCTGCTCGCAGCGGGGCAGGCGGCGCAGGGCACGGGCCGGGCCAGCGGAGGAAGCGGGGAGCGACCGCTGCTTACCGCGCCGACCCACGCCGACGTCCTGACCTATTGGACGCGCGCCGGATTCTTCCGCGAAGCAGCCGAGCTGTTCGAGATCCATGGGAAGGTGCCGCGGGTGAAGCCGGCGGAGGAAAGCGACGTGTTGCTCCCCGTGACGCCGGTGCGCGCGGCAGAGGACGTGCACGCCGTGGTCTCGAACATCCAGCAGCGCGCGTCTGCCATCCTGGCGTCCGAGCTGGGGCTCGATCCGAAGGCGACGATGGGCTTCGCTATGGCGCTTTCAGAGGCGTGTCAGAATATTGTAGAACACGCAGGCACGGGGGGCTGGGTCGCGGTGCAGGCGTACCACTGGCGCCGCAAGCTCGCGAAGCGCGTGGTCGTGATCGCGGTAGCGGACGCGGGGGTAGGGTTCCGCCACTCCCTCGAGCCGACGCAGAGCAAGCGCTTCGGGACACGCTGGGGAGACGCGGCCGCGCTCGAGGCCGCCCTGATCCAGGGCGTGAGCCGGTTCCGCGATCCGGGCCGCGGCCAGGGGCTCGCCGGGATCCGGCGCTACCTCACCCGCTGGGACGGCAAGATCGCGATCCGCAGCGGGACGGCTCGCATCGCGATCGTGCCCAAATGGGACGACGACGTGCCCTTGAAGGACGGCCTCCCGGCGTTCCCCGGTGCCCAGGTGCTCATCATCATTCCCGAGCAGGGGTCCACCAAGCGGTGATACAGCACATCGACGTGCATGCGGTGCTCCAGGAATCGGTGTCGGGCGTGTACACGGACCTGGTCACGCGTCCGACGGGGCGCGTCGTGCGCGAGTGCATCGAGCGGGCGATGGCGACCGCGGCAGCGGACGTGGCCGTCGCCCGCATCGATTTCACGGGCGTGGGATGCATCGACTACTCGTGCGCCGACGAAATCGTGGCGAAGCTGCTGCGGACCCGGCCGGGGGTGCTGGTCCTGATGGGCATTTCGGACGGCCACCGCGAAGCAATCGAGCCCGTGCTCGCAGGGCATCGCCTCGCGGTGCTGATCGAGCGGCCCGACGGCACGCTGGAGGCGGTCGGGTCCCCGGACGCGGCGGCGGCGCTGCTCGAGGAGCTGGTGGCACGGCGGCTGGCCGCGCGCTCCCCCGGAGGGACCCTCACGCTGACGTGAAGCGTCGCCTCGGCTTTTCGACCCGCGCGGTGCACGGCGACCCGGAAGCGCGCCCCGACTGGGCGCCGGTGGTGGCGCCGCTGTACCAGAGCGCCACCTTCACCAATCCCGTCGGGTCGGCCCAGGAAGTCATCTACGCCCGCTACGGCAACAACCCCAACCATGTGGCGATCGCCCGGCGCCTCGCGCTGCTCGAGGGCGCCGAAGCGGCGCTGTTCGTGGGCAGCGGCATGGGCGCGATCGCGCTGTCGCACCTGGCGGTGCTGCGGCCCGGCGACCACCTGCTCTCGAGTGAGTGGATCTACGGCGGCGTGTACCGGTTGTTCGCACAGGAGTTCGGTCGCTTCGGTATCGAGGTGTCGTTCGTCAACCCGCTGGAGCCGCGCACCTGGAAGCGCGGGCTCAAGAAGAACACGCGGGCCATCTTCGTCGAGACCCCCACCAATCCCCTGCTCCGCGTGCTCGATCTCGAGCCGATCGCCGCGCTGTGCAAGACCGAGGGGCTCGCGCTGCTCGTCGACGCGACGTTCGCCACGCCCCTCAACTACCGGCCGCTCGAGCACGGTGCGGACGTCGTGATCCACAGTGCCACGAAATACCTGAACGGCCATTCCGACGTGCTCGCGGGGGCGGTCGCGGGCAGCGAGTCGGTGATCGAAGAGGTGCGCAAGCTGCTGCACGTCTGGGGCCAAGCGCTGGACCCGATGGCCGCCTGGCTGATCGAGCGCGGGATGAAGACCCTCGCCGTGCGCGTCACGCGGCAGAACGAGAGCGCGCTCGCGGTGGCCGAGTGGTGCACCAAGCAGGCGCAGTTCGCCGCGGTGCACTACCCCGGGCTGCCGTCCCACCCCGATCACGGCGTGGCGAAGCGGATCCTCAACGGGTTCGGGGGCATGTTGGGCGTCGAGCTCAAAGGCGGGGCGCGGGCGGCGGAGCGGTTTCTGCGTGCGCTCACCATCGCGACCCACGCGCCCAGCCTGGGCGGCGTGGAGACGCTCGTCTCCGAGCCGCGACTCACGTCGCACGCCATGCTCACGCCGGACGCCCGGGCCCGGGCTGGCATTGCCGATGGCTTCCTGAGATTTTCCATCGGACTGGAGGACTCGGACGACATTATCGCGGACTTCGCGCAAGCCCTGGCGCAGCTGTAAGTGATCAAGTTCACGAATGTCTTTAAGGCCTTCCCCAAGGGGGGGCTCGCCCTGAAGGACGTGTCGTTCCACATCGCGAAGGGCGAGTTCGTGTTCCTCACCGGTCATTCGGGCGCCGGCAAGTCCACGGTCCTCAAGCTGATCTACGCCGACGAGCCCGTGACGAGCGGCGAAGTGCGCGTCTCGGGCTTCAACGTGGCGGAGCTCCGTCCCCGCGACGTCCCGATGCTGCGCCGCCGGCTGGGCATCGTGTTCCAGGACTTTCGCCTGCTCGAGGACCGGACCGCCGAGGAGAATGTCGCCTTCGCGCTCGAGGTGACGGGCGCGCGCCGCTCCTCGACCCCGGCGCGCGTGATGCGCGTGCTCACGCAGGTGGGTCTCGCGGCCAAGGCGCAGGCCTACCCCCGGGAGCTGTCGGGCGGCGAGCAACAGCGGGTCGCCATCGCGCGGGCGCTCGTGAACGAGCCGAGCGTCCTGCTCGCCGACGAGCCGACGGGCAACCTGGACGAGCGGGCCACGCGCGGCGTGTTCCAGCTGCTGCGCGACATCAACGCCAGCGGCACCGCCGTCGTGATGGCCACACACGACCTCGATCTGGTGCGCCAAGCGCCCTACCGCGTGATCGAGCTCCAGGAGGGTGCGCTGGTGTACGATTCCGCGGTGGACGAGCCGCGCGACCAGGCGGCGACGCCGTGAATCTGACGATTCGCGAAGCCCTGCTGGCCTTCCGGCGCGCCCCGCTGCTCTCAGCGCTCTCGGTGACGACCATCGCGTTCTCGCTCTTCGTGGTCGGCCTGTTCGGGCTCGTGGCGGTGAACCTGCAGGACGCGCTGCGCGGGGTGGCCGAGCGGGTGGAGATCGTCGCCTACCTCCTCCCCGGCACGCCGATCGAATCCATCACGCTCGCCGAAAAGGACATCGAGGCGTTCCCCGAAGTGCACTCCGCCGTCTACGTGAGCGAGGACTCGGCGCTGGCGCGGGCGCGCGCCGAGCTCGTGGAGTTCCGCGACGTGCTGCAGGAGCTCGAGCGGAATCCGCTCCCCGCGTCCATCGAGGTGAAGCTCAAACCCCGATTCCGCGACGCCGAGCACGTGAACGACGTCGCCGACCGGCTGCGCGGGTTCGGGTTCGTGGACGACGTGCGGTTCGGACGCGATTGGGTGGAAAAGCTCGACCGGCTGCGGCAGATCGCCGCGGCGGTGGGGCTCGTGGTCGGGGCGGCGTTCGCGGTGGTGGCGATCATCATCATCGGCACCACCATCCGCATGGCCGTGCTGCAGCGCAGCCGCGAGATCGCCATCATGCGACTCGTGGGCGCCACCAACGGCTTCATCCGCCGCCCGTTCCTGCTGCAGGGGGCGATCAAAGGAATGCTCGGCGGGCTGGTCGCGGTCGGGCTCTCCTACGGCGCGTACACCCTCATCAACCGCTGGCTCATCCAGGCGGCGTTCTTCTCGAACGTGCAGGCGCTCGCCATAGTCGGCTTCGGCACTCTCATTGGCCTGTTTGGAAGTGCGGCTTCTGTGGGAAGGCACCTACGTCGAGTCTGAGGCGTCACGCAAAGACGTCACGCAAAGACGTCAAGCAAAACCGTGGACTCGCTCACGGCCTTGCGCGACGCCTCTGCGTGACGTCTTTGTGCTACGCCTTTTTTGCTACGTCTCTCGCCTCCCAACGTCCCCAACCCTTCGACCAGCAGTTACGAGACAACCAGCAGCGTCTCGAAAGCATCCGGCGCGAGCGGTCGGACGTCGAGCAGGAGCTCGAGCGGCTGCGTACCCAGGTCCACTCGCTCTCCGACGAACTCACGAACATCGAGCGACAAAAGGAGACCACCAATCGCATCGTGAACGAGCTGGACCGCCAGATCTATGCCCTGTCGGACCAGATCGACCGCACCACGGTCGACCTACTGCTCGCCCAGAACGCCCTCGCCGAGAAGCGCGCCGTGCTCGAGCGGCGCCTGGTCGACATCTCGAAACGCGGGGCGCTATACGGGTACCAGGTGCTGCTCGCGGCGGAGAGCTTCGGCGACCTGCTGTCGCGCTACAAATACCTGTATCTCGTGAGCCGGCAGGATCGGCTGCTGGCGAACGACATGTCGAAGCTGCAGCGGCGTATCGGCCGGGAGCGACAGACGCTGGTCGACGCGCGCGACGCGCTGGGGAGGCGCAAGCACGAGCGCACCGAAGAGCTGGACCGCTACGTGGCGCTCGAGCGTGAGCGGCAGACGTCGCTGCGCGAAACGCAACGCAGTGCGCGCGAGGCCCTGCAACGCTTGTCCGAGCTCGAGCGCGACGAGAAGAGCCTGAACGACCGCATCGTCGCGCTCGAGCGCGCCCGGCGAGAAGCGGAGGCCCGCGGCGCCGCCACTGCCGCCGCCATCACGACGGCGGACCTGGGCCAGCTCGACTGGCCCGTGCAAGGACGCATCGTGTATCAGTTCGGCACCGCCACGGGCCCGAACAACACCCGCATCCCGTGGCATGGCATCGGCATCGCGGCGCCCGCCGGCACGCCCGTTCGCGCCATCGCGGGCGGCACCGTGAGCCTCGCGGGACCGCTCGGCACGTACCTCACCTCCGTGCTGGTGGATCACGGTGGCGGCTACTACAGCTTTTATGGGTATCTGAGTGACGCGACGGTGGCCCACGGAACCCGGGTCACCAGGGGGCAGGTCCTCGGCCATGTGGGGGGCGGGTCGAGCGATCAGGGACCCCACCTGCACTTCGAGATCCGAGGCCAGGGCGGCATCGCCCTGGACCCCGTCAACTGGCTGAAAACGCGCCGCTGATCAGCGGAGCCGCTTGACGACAGGCGCGTGGCGCGGTACCATACAAACGTATGAATCACGCCGACGGCACCAAGCAACGCCTCCTGGATGCTGGTCGCAAGCTCTTTTCAGACAACGGGTTCGATGGTGCCTCGGTGCGGGCCATTACACGCCTGGCGCGCGCCAACCTCGGCGCTGTCACCTACCACTTCGGCTCAAAAGAAGCGCTCTACACAGCCGTCTTGGAGCGGCTGTTCGCGAGCCTTGCGGACCGGGTGACAGCGGCGGCGGCGGGGCCGGATCCGGCACGCCAGCGGTTGGGGGAGATCGTCCGCGCCTTCTTCGCCTTCTTCAAGCAGTATCCCGAAGCGCCGCGCCTCATGATCCGCCACCTCGCGAGCGTCGGTGCTCCACCCGAAGCCGCCGTGCGCCAGTTCCGGCGGGTTCCGGAAGCGATCATCGACGTGGTGCGAGCCGGCCAGGCCCGCGGCGAGCTCCGTGCCGTGGAGCCGCTGCTCGCAACGTTCACGCTCGTGTCGCAGGCGGTGTGGTTCGCGGTGATGCGGCACACGATCGCCGTTGTGACGGGCGTGCCGATGGATCGTCCCGAGATGGCGGACGTCGTGGAACGACACATCATCGACGTCGTGAACCGGGCGCTCGACCCGGTAAAGGAATCGGCATGAACAGCTCTCTCCAAGCCCTCGCGCTCGCCGGACTCGCCCTGCTCGCCGGGTGTCGGAGCAGTGGTGACACGCTGCGCGTGAGCGGGACGGTGGAGATCCGCGAGCTCCGACTCGCTCCACTCGCATGGGGGCGTCTGACCCGGCTCCTCAAGGATGAGGGGGACACGGTGCATCGGGGTGACACGCTCGCGGTGCTCGAGCAGCCTGGGCTCGAGGCGCTGATCAGCCAGCGCCGGGCGCAGGCGCAGGCGGCCGCGGCGCGCACGGCGGAAATCGCGGCCGCGCTGGCGGACAGCCAGCGCGCAGCCAACGAGCTGCGTCGCGCGGCCCCGTTGCGGCAGAGCGGGGTCATTTCGGCGCAGCAGTACGAGAATCTCGAGGCGGCCGCAGCCGCGGCCGCCGCCCGTCTCCAGGCGGTCCGCGCGGCCACGCGCGATTCGGCCGCCGCGCGCGCCGGCCTCCTCGCGACCGAGGCGATCCGCGAGCAGCTGACCATCATCGCACCCGAGGACGGCATCGTGCTGACCCGCTTCGCCTATCCGGGTGAGGCCCTCCCGGCCGGCGCGCCGGTCGTGTCGGTCGGGCTGGTGGGGCGTCCCTGGATCCGGGCATACGTCGGCGAACAGTTCATTGCTCGCCTCAAAGTCGGCCAAGCCGTCAGGGTGCGGCTCGACGGGTATGACCGGCGCTTCGCGGGGCGAGTCGTGGAGATCGCGTCGCGGGCCGAGTTTACCCCCCGCGCCGCACTGACGGAGCGCGAGCGTGCGGATCTCGTATTCGGGATCAAGGTCGAAACGGACAGCCAGGACCTGAGCGGCCGCCTCAAAGCGGGGATGCCCGTGACCCTCGAAATCGACCTCCTGTTGTGACGCAGACAGCGGTCGAAACCCGCAACCTCACGCGTCGATTCGCCACGCTCACGGCAGTCGCGCATCTCGACTTGCGGATCGAGCAGGGCGAGGTGTTCGGTCTGCTGGGCCCGAACGGGTCAGGCAAGACGACGACAATTCGCATGCTGTGCGGCCTGCTCGAACCCTCGGAGGGGACGGCGGTGGTCGCCGGCATCGACGTGCGCGTCGCTCCCGAGCAGGTGCGGCAACACATTGGCTATATGTCCCAGAAGTTCGGGTTGTATGAGGACCTCACCGTGGCCGAGAACCTCGCCTTCTACGGCGGGATCTACGGGCTGGGCAACACCGCCCTCGCGGCCCGCATCTCGGAGGTCGTCGCGTTCCTCGGTCTCCAACGGCAGGTCGGGCAACTGGTGGCGCAGCTCTCGGGCGGATGGAAGCAACGCCTCGCGCTGGGGTGTGCCCTGCTCCACACGCCCCCGGTGCTGTTCCTGGACGAACCCACGGCCGGGGTCGACCCCGCCGCGCGCCGCGACTTCTGGCGTATGATCCACGACTTGTCGCGTCAAGGAACGACGGTCATCGTCACGACGCACTACATGGACGAGGCCGAGCGCTGCGGGCGTCTCGCCATGATGAGCGGCGGACACCTCATCGCGCTCGGCACGGCCGCCGAGGTCGCCGCCCAGGTCGGCGGCCGGACGCTGGAGGACGCGTTCATCATCCTGCAAGAGCGAGCCGCGTCGTGATCGCGCGCTTCTGGCCCATGTTCCGCAAGGAATTCATTCAGATGGGTCGGGACCGGCTCACCCTCGGCATCATGATCGGGATGCCCGTGGCCCAGCTGCTGCTGTTCGGCTTCGCCATCCAGACCGAGGTGCGGAACCTGCCGACGGTGGTGGTCGACGAGTCGCGCACGCCGGAGAGTAGGGACTTGATCGCCGCGTTCGAGAATACTGGGAACTTTCGCATCGTCGCGCACGTCGACGATCGCCCGGCCCTCGATCGCGCGATCGCCCGGGGCGATGCGCAGGCCGGCATCATCGTCCCCTACGACTACCCGCGCGCGCTGGCACGCGGCCCGTCGGCAACGGTCCAAGTCATCGTGGATGCCGCCGATCCCCTCTCGTCCCAGTCGGCAATCGCGGCCGCCTCCGGGGTCGCCCAAGCGCGCACGCTCGCGATCGCGAGTCGTGCGGCTGGGGCGGCGGCACCCCGGGTCGAAGCCCGCGTGCGGCCGCGGTACAACCCGGGACTGCGCAGCCCCACGTACATCGTGCCGGGCCTCGTGGGAGTGATCCTGACCCTGACCCTGGTACTGGTGACCTCCATGGCCATCGTGCGCGAGCGGGAACGCGGCACGCTCGAGCAGCTGATCGTCACGCCGATCACGAAGACGGAGCTGATGCTCGGCAAGATCGCTCCCTACGTGGGCGTCGGCCTTATTCAGATGACGGCCGTGCTCGTGCTCGGCCGGTACGTCTTCGACGTTCCGCTGACGGGCAATGTGCTCCTGCTCTATGCCATCGCGTTGATCTTCGTCGTGGCGAGCCTGGCGCTGGGCCTGTTCATTTCCACACTCGTGCGGACGCAGCAGCAGGCGATCCAGGTCAGCTTCTTCTTCGTCCTCCCCAACATCCTCCTGTCGGGCTTCATGTTCCCGCGTCAGGCAATGCCGGTCATCTTCCAGTGGGTCGGCGCCCTGCTGCCACTCACGCACTTCCTCAAGGTGCTGCGGGGCATCCTGCTGAAGGGGGTGGGGTTCGACGAGCTGTGGCGCGAGGTGGCGGTGCTGACGGCGTTTTCCCTGGGGCTCGTCGTGCTCGCTGTACGACGGTTCCACAAGACTCTGGACTAGGGGCTAGCCCTTAGGATTCCCCGCGACGCCGATCCGGTCCGGCTCGGCCTTCTTGCCCCGCTCCAGCGCCGCCTCGACCTGCGTGAACAGATCCTCGGGCCGCAGCACCTCCGCGTGCGGGAACGCGACCACGCCCGCGGTCACGCTCGGCACCTGCCCGCGCGGGAGGTCGGGGAAGGTGTGGCGGGCCAGCACCTGCCGCAGCCGCTCCACGAAGTGCCGGCCGCCCTGCGTGTCGGTCTCCGGGAGCACCAGGGCGAACTCGTCGCCTCCGTAGCGCGCCACGAAGTCCGGCGCGCGGATCTCGCGTTGCATCATGGCGCCGATCTCCGCGAGCACGCGGTCGCCCGCCTGCTGGCCCAGCCGCTCGTTGATGTCTCGCAGCCGGTCCACATCGATCACCACGAGTGCGAACCGCAGGGAATAGCGCCGGGCGCGCTCGAACTCGTCGCGCAGGCGGCGGTCCAGCGCGTCGAGGCTGGCGCAGCCCGTGAGCACGTCGGTGACGCCGGCGCTGATCTGCCGTCGATAGATCGCCGCCCGGCGCTCCTCGTTCTCGAGCACCCGCGCCGCAGCCTGGGCGATCGTATTGGCGAACACGACGTCCTGGGGGCGGAGCTGGGGATCCCCACGTACGGTGCGCAGGAAGAACACCCCCGCGGCGCGGCCTTGCACGAACACGGGCAGCGCCACTGCCGACTGCACGTTCACCTCGATCCGCTGCTGCAGCCAGCGTCGGCGAATCGACTCGAAGAGCGGGTGCTCGTGAACGTCCGGAATGAGGACGGGCCGTTCCGTGCGGATCGCTTCTTGAATCTCCGGGTAGCGCTCGAGCTCGACCCGCAGGTCGCGGATCGACGGGTTCTCGTACACCGCGACCACGCGTCCCTTGTCTTCTCCCGGCGCCGTGAGCACGAACGAGCAATGGGTGAGCCCGAATGCATGCCCGACCCGGCGGACCAGGGTCTGGAAGATCTCGTCGGCGCGCAGGGCGGCCGAGACTTCCTGGAAGATGTCGAACAGCAGGTCCCGGGTCCGCAGCGCGTCCTGGGCCTGACTCAGATCGTGGCGCAGACGCAGATCGGCGTCGATGCGGGCGCGCAGCTCGCCGAAGTGCACCGGGCTCGCGATGGCGTCCCGCGCCCCCGCCTGGAGCGCCTCCGTCACCGCGTCGGCCCCGCCGTCCGCCACCAGGACGATGACCGGGGCACCCGCGAAGCGCGCGGCCGTCGCCAGATCGCGCACCGCGTCCGCGAGCCCCGCCTCCTTGGCAGCGATGGAGAGGATCAGCAGGTCGGGAGGCTGTTGCTCCGACCGATCGGGGCCGGGCTGGGGATAGGCGGCCTCGGTCACCTGGAACCCGCCCCGCACCAGAAACCGCTCGAGCCCGTCCGGACGGGCCCCGGCGTCGCCGACGAGGAGGATGCGGTGCTTGGGTTGTTCCGGCAACGGTCCCTACCGCACGATGAAGCGTGTCAAGCTATAGTTCACCCTATGGAACGGCAACCGCGGAGAGCGGTGGATGCGCGCTCCGGCGCCTGAGACGCGCCGCCAGCGGCGCCGCATGGTCGCGAGTCAGCTCGCGAGCCGCGGCATCCAGGACTGCCGCGTGCTCGCCGCCATGGCATGGGTGCCGCGTGAATGGTTCCTCCCCCCGCACCTCGCCAGCGAGGCCTACGAGGACGCCCCGCTGCCGATCGGGAGCGGGCAGACGATCTCCCAACCCCTGATCGTGGCATTGATGACCGAAGCCCTCGCCCCACGGCGCCGGGACCGCGTGCTCGAGATCGGCACCGGCTCCGGTTACCAGACCGCGATCCTGGCGCGCCGCACCGCGCGCGTCTACACGATCGAGCGGCTGCCCGACCTGCTCGTCGAAGCGGAGGAGCGATTTCGGCGACTCGGCCTCACCAACATCGAGACCCGGCTGGGCGACGGCGCGGCCGGCTGGCCCGAGTGCGCGCCGTTCCAGGGCATCATCGTGACGGCCGCTGCGCCCGGCGTGCCGACGCCGCTCACGGAGCAGCTCGCGCCCGGCGGTCGTCTCGTGATCCCGATCGGTGACCTCGCGTCCCAGGAGCTGGTCATCATACAGCGAGGCCCGGCCGGGCTGGTGGAGCGACACGCCGGCGGCGTACGGTTCGTGCCCCTCATCTCCCGGCTCGCGTTCACGGAGGAGCCCTGGACGTGACGAGCCTACCCGACGACCTCCTGGGCGCTCACGTGTCGACGCAGGGCGGGGTGGCGGAGGCGCCCGCGCGCGGGAACGCGATCAGAGCGACCGCGATTCAGGTCTTCACGAAGACGCCGAATCAGTGGCGCGAGCCCACCGTGCGGGACGCGGACGTAGCGGCTTTCCGTACGGCGCTGGCCGCGAGCGACATCCGGGCCGTGGTGTCGCACGACAGCTACCTCATCAACCTGGCGTCGCCGGATGAGGCGTTGCGCGAGAGAAGCGTGGCCGCGTTTACGGGCGAGCTGCAACGCTCGCGGGCGCTCGGGATCCCGTGGGTCGTCTCGCACCCCGGCAACTTTATCGACGATCGGGCCGCGGGGCTCGCACGCAACGCCCGCGGCTTCGCCCAGTGTCTGGCGGCGGTTCCGGGGGAGGTGGGTGTCTTGATCGAAGGAACGGCGGGCGCGGGTACGGCGCTCGGGAGCACGTTCGAGGAGTTGCGGGCGCTGCGCGACGCGCTGCCCGGCGGGGTGCAAGCTCGGGTGGGGTTCTGCCTCGACACGGCGCATCTGCACGCCGCCGGGTATGATGTGGTCACGGCGCTCGCGGAGGTGTGGGAGCGGTTCGACCAGGAGGTCGGCCTCACGCATCTCAAGTGCTTGCACTTGAACGACTCCAAGGGCGCGCCCGGGTCGCATCTGGACCGCCACCAGTGGATCGGCGAAGGAACGATCGGGCCGGAGCCGTTCCGGCGCATCATGCGGGACCCGCGCCTCGAACGGGTGATCAAGATCATCGAGACGCCGAAGGGCGGCGATCCGATCCGTCACGACCGGCGGATGCTCCGACGGCTGCGCGCGTACGCGCGCGGGGCGAGCCGCAACGGTCGTACGGCGCAAACCGTAGGCAGGGCGTGATCGCACTGACGACAACCCCCAATCGCTGGACCCGGCGCCTCGCCGCGCCGCTCCTTGTGCTCCAGGGGCTGGCCGGGGGCGCGGTGTCGCTGGCGCACGCCTCGGAGCGGCTCAGCGCGCCGGCGCACATCGAGGCGCAACATGGGGCGGGGTGCGTCGCGCTACACGACGGGCTGCGCTGCGGGCTGTGTCAATTCGCGGGCTCGCAGGGGTCGTCGCCGCAGGTGCGGACGCAGGCCCCGACGGCCACAATCGTCGAGCGACGTCGTCGCGAGGTCGACCGAGCGCCGCTGCGCCGTCCGGACCACCGCACCGCCCAACCTCGAGCTCCCCCCGCCTCCCGTTCCTAGCGCAACGGCGGCCGGCGTTGCCGGCGCGCCGACTACGCGTGCCCGCCCAGCGGGACGCCTGCTTGGAACAACGGAACGGGAGATTTTCCAGCATGACTCGACATCACGAGGCTGTCGTGGCCGCGCTCGCCGCTGTGCTCGCGCTGGCCGCTCCGGCGTCGGCCCAGCAACCGGCGGACCAGCGTCGGGTAGACTCGCTCGCGGCGGAAGTTCGGGCGCTCAAGGCGCGGCTCGACAGCGTGCGGGCGCAGCTCGCTCATCGCCCGGCGGCCGCCGAGCCGGCGGCCGACACGTCGCTTGCCGCCCTGCGCGCCGCCGCCGCGGCCGCGGCGGGCACCGACACCAGCAGCATCCGGGGCGACACCGCCGGCCGCACGAAGTTCGTGGGACGCGAGCGCAGCCAGCCGCAACTCAACCCCGAAATCAGCGCGACCGGCGACGTTCGGGCCTATGGCTACTCGCCGGGTGTGCAGCGGGACAACTTCGATGCGCGCGAGTTCGAGGTGGGGTTCCAGTCGCCACTCGATCCCTACTCGAGCACCAAGATCTTCGTGAGCTTCGAAAACGGTAACGTCAGCATCGAGGAAGGGTATGCGTACTGGACCGGCCTGCCGGGGCGCATCCGCTTCGACATCGGCAAATTCCGCCAGCAGTTCGGCGAGGTGAATCGCTGGCACCTGCACGCGCTCCCGGAGACCGAATACCCGCTTGCGTTGCGCGCCTATCTGGGCGAAGACGGGCTCGCGGGAACGGGGATCTCGCTGTACCGCGCCTTCGGGGGGCTCGGCGTGCACGAGCTGACGGCCCAGCTGACCCGCAGCGAGAGCGACGGCGAGTTGTTC